>Ga0126342_10004380_pt1 | contig 24023 bp, 20 predicted proteins | sample Cyp1metagenome_FD_92528 | JGI IMG/M metagenome (GOLD analysis project Ga0126342, IMG submission 92528) | Coral microbial communities from Lord Howe Island, Old Settlement Bay, Australia - Cyphastrea 1 metagenome | ecosystem: Host-associated > Invertebrates > Cnidaria > Coral ...
AGCTTTTTAGCTTTAACTTTCCATCTCAACGCAAACTCTCATGGTAGAGAGTATTCACATTTCTCCAAGCTTCATGGTAGAAGCTCCAGGCAACGCTTCATGGTAGAAGCTGACTCTCTGAAGCGCGCGAAAGAAAAATTTTTCAGCACCTGTTACCACGCACCCCAGCAGCGCGTTCACCCACGTTGTGGGTCAAAGAAAAAACACCGTTCCAACAAAGTCTGCGTATGCTTTGAAAGGACCAAGCTAGGAAGGAAGGATAACCCATCAGATATATATATACGGGCAACACGGGATGATTCCCAGCGTCCTCTGATGAGAGCACTCTCCATCGATTGAGTTCTCTGAAATAATTCCGTAGCACCTCCACGCCTTAACGAATAAGGGCGAAAGGCATGTTTTTCTACCCCAAATATAATGCAGAGTGAGTTGAATCTCTTCCTGAAAGAGGCACCGGTACCAGTCCACAAGGGCAATGCTGACACCTGAAGAGCATCCTTGGCGTTAAGCAAGGCTTTAAGCGTTTCCAGGGTGATTTTGTCTGTAATGCTGATCGCTTCTGTAGCTGCATGTCGCTTGCCCGATTTTGTGGACTTGAGAGAGCAAATACCAGTGCTTTCTCCTAGCAAAAGGTCAGAGGGTGTTAAAGCCAATAGCTCACCTGTACGTAGTAAACAGTGAAACCCTAAAAGAAGGAGCGAACTCATCTCGAGATGTCCCAAACTAGCCTCATAGGCAGCAAAGCCTCGCACCAAGCGGAGCGTGAGTGGGGGAGCTCTTGCTGGAAGTTCACATCGACGCCATGTGCTAAAAAGTTTCCATGCGTGTGGCAATTTCTTTTTAAGCCAAGGTTGAAAGAAGTGCAATGCAGAGAGGCCGTCTCCGATGGTGAGGAGGGGCTCCCCGCTTCGCCACATGCGCCGCACCCAGTGACAGACTTGGGCGTCGATGTCTTCCTCACAAGACGCTTTTTCAACGTAAGGTAGCACCTTCCGAAGTGCTAGGTAATACCTCTGTTGAGTGGCAGGAGTCAGTGCTGCATCTTCCAGGTCTATATTAGCCCTCTGTCGAGCTCGCTCTGCACGGCTGAATTTGCCAGCAACGAGCTTTACCATTATCCAAAGTTCCTTGATTGGTGATCCGTTGGATTCTCTGTAGATTCAACATGGGCCACTATTAAGAAAAGCCCATGCGCCAGTAGCAAAGCGGCCAAGCGAGTCATGACCCTGTGAAGTTGCTTGCTTGAGGAACGTCCCTTACTAACAACACTCATCACAACATATGAGTCAACCACATGAAAGATCCTACAGTCCGACGTTTTGAAGCGCTCGACCTGGTGTTTTATGCTAAGTAACAAAGCTTCCAACTCCAACACATTTATGTGGGCTTTCTGCTTCCAAGGTTGTGAAAATACTGGCTCCCAATGCCACCATTTTGCTTGAACCGATTGTCTCGGGAAAACCTTGCTGTTAAGTATTTCCCCACTTGCTATTCGCACATCAGAACCAGTGTGGTTTGTTCTCCTAAGCAAAATTCGATTCAAAAGCCCTGGACTGGGGTCCATCCCATGCAGCAAAGAAGGTGCTGTTCCATAGGCCAGCTGCTTTTGTAGGGGGGCTAAAAATCGAAGTGGTGCCCTGAAACCCGGAGCCAGTCCCATTCTGTTACAAAGCAAACTGTAAGGAATGGTAGGTAAGAACTTCTTACAACAGGCCACTGCAAAGATAACAAAGCTGTAAATGCTGAAACAGTCTCCCATGAAGGAGTTTCGCACGTCACTGAACCCTGTCCTGTTTTGTTTTATGCGGGATGCAGCCCAAGCGACTTCTGTATGTTTGTAACCGTAACCCAGTAATAACTCCTTCTCATTAGCGTTAACCAGTCGCCAAGTTGATTCATTTGTAAACACAAACTGAGCTTGGTATTGATACGGGGGATACCTGAAAGAGTCTTCTCGCCAACGCTCTTTTGTCTCCCAGTCACATTTTCCCAGGCCTGCCGGCCGAGGTGGAGGGCATCGACGTGGGATGCTCTTGAGGCAGGTGGGGAGCACTGCTCCCTCCTGCCCACCTTTCCATTCAAACCCATCATCCATCCATTGCTCCATTTGGGGGTATTCGGCGGCTGCAATAATCTCTGTCCAGTATTTCCCAGCTACCAACCGTACGTCGGGAAATAGTCCGTCTATGTCCTCTGTCGTCCAGCAAAAACGTGGTCTTCTCATCGGAACTGCATGAATGGGATCTACCAAAAACGGAAAGGTCTCCAGCTCATAGGAGATCTCCCTTGCTGCCTCCTCATCCATAGAGGCTACATTCTCTACAACTTCCTTTACTTCCACCGACGGCCCAAACTCAGATTTGACCAGTCCAATGACACGAGGGATTTCATAAAATAATCTGCTGTTCTTCCCAGAAAGGTTCTCTCGATTGTATTTCACCTTTGAGAGGTCAGTGCACGGGAAACCCCCCCATATGTGAACTTCGCTGACGCCCAAAAATTTGTGACTCCAGGAACGCACCAAAGCCCTATCCACCAGATGGATGTCTTTGACAATTTCGGCATCAGGCCACCTTCTGCTGGTGACCCTGTTAGCTGCTTCATCAATCTCGACTGCTATCCGTCCCAAAGGCAATACACCAGCCACGTCGTAACAGCGAAAGGCTCCCCCCACTCCGTTGAAGAGTGAGAGGAGGAGGACAGGAATTCGTCCTTCAAAACCCAGTCTGTCCTGCAAGCTACTAGCTTCAGTGAAGTCTTTCCCCGGTCCACTCAAAGACCTGGCAATCCCTACTGCGCCCCCTTTTTCAGATGCGTCAGAGGCCATAATAACATTGCTGATCTGTGCTCCCAAATTGCAGAATAAAAGAGGGCTGACAAAAACCAGAGTTTGAAGCTCCCGTCGTACATGCTCCCTCAGGGGAGGGGTGATTTTGCAACTGCCGCCAATCATCTTCCAAGTTTCAGACAGGATGCTCATAGCAGGTCGTCTGAATTGTAAAGCAAAAACCCACCTCCCCACTACTATCTGTAAATGCTTCCGGTGCAAGTAGGGTTGTGCTACCATCCACAACGTCGATTGTATCAGCTTCACCAGCTTTTCCGTGGTCACTCCAAGTTGTTTGTGGATTCCATCGACCTCCGCTCCAAGTTCCACCATAGTCGGCTGATCAGTTACCCTCTTTTTAGAGGATGAAATCACACCTGCCTCGCTCCATGCTTGCTCCGCCGCCTGATGGCAAAGATGGGCTGCCACACAACTGTTGCCAGGCACCACACGCTCTGCTGCAGCAAAATTGTCAAGGTAGACATGCCACCAGTGTCTTTCTTCAGTAGAGGCCTTTTCCAAAACTTCATTAAACCAAGGGGGTAGTGTCTTACCCCTGCAAATCTGATGCCCGGGCCCCTGCAGGTGTCTCTTCAAGAGATTCTCTGAGATCTCTTGCATTATTCCAACGCTGGACTGCCAGCCCATTGGAATAACATTGCAACAAAGTGCAAACAACTGATTCGGATTACCGTTTAGGTTGATTCCACTTGTAACAACGTTGAACGCTAAATGAGCTTGCCAACATTCAGGAATTCGAAATAGATAGAAAGCTGCAGACATGTCACTCTGAAAACAACTCAAACTTTCCCCTTCATCAATAACCAAACTCTGCCAACATGTGATGTTAGGTAGTGTATTGCATCCCCCAACCAATTGCTCTTGAGTCGCATTGCTGCCAGTCAGATTCATGATGAGTCTCAGCACTGAACGCCCATCTTCCAGACATGCCGGTTTTGAACCCCCAAATAAACCGTTTAAAATCCGTTGTCCACCAACCTTATACACTTTGTCCAAGGGAAGCCATTGACAAATGTTTCTCCTAACCAGTTCCCACGCAATTTCCAGTTCCTCCCCATGAACAACATGAACCTTACCTGGCATCCTAGGCAAGACCACATCTTCATGTTTCTTAAGCAACTCCTTCGGGTTCAACAAGAAATGTCTTGTACGTGGTCCTACCCAGTCCAGTGCATCAACACTTGCTCCATGTCCAACCGGGGGAAGAGCAGGCAAGATTTGGGCTAAACTTAGTTTTTCACAAACTGCAACCTCTTCACCGCTGTATCCAACCATTCTACTCCCCATGTCCTTTTTCCACGCTTCCTCAGAGCTCTGGAAGTCCCCAACGTCCTTTTGACATCGGGTGTCCACCCCCCTTCGGATGGACGCTGCCGCTTGCGCCTCCATCACGGTCCAGCGCCCACTGCCTGGGCGTGGCGCCACACCAGAGAGGGCGTTGAGGCCCATAAAAACCAAAAACATCCATGCTTCCACACACCAGCGCCGTACGGCGTCCTCGGTGGTGGCTTCAGCCAAGGTTGATGCCTTCATGGCTTCAACAAATTCCTGCAAGTCTCCCTCCCTTAGAGGAAAGGTCGCACCCCTGGCACGCAACGGGGTCGACCTGGTCTTGGCTGCACGGCAATATTGCCAGCAGGACCAAAAGGTCTTAGTGAAACCATCAAGCTCAGCCAAGCTTCTGCCAACAATGACCCACCATGCAAGCTCACACCCAACACGCTTGAAACAAGTGCAACGCTCGAATGACCCCCGTAAACCAGGGGGCACCGTGGCAGAAGTCTTCACTTCACCGCAAAATGCGGAACTTGATTCCAAGATGCTACCCTCGGTATCGCGAAGCTGCACGGCTTTTGCCAGCGCCTCCTTAGTTTCTTCACACCTCCTTACTTTTCGGGCAGCTTCTCCTTCGTGCGTCCATCTCCTGCTGTATCGGCTGCTTGTTGTCCTTTTCCTCCCATCTTTCCTCGTCCTTTGCCTTTGTCTCCCTTCTTGCCTTTCCCTCGGTGGTCTTGCCCCCAGCCAGAGTCTTCCCAGCCACTTCCGCGGCCACGCCCCCGCCCGCTGCCCTTCCAGGAGCGCGGCTCTTGGCCAGCTACCTGGGCAGCCAGCCGGGCGTGTTTTCTCGCCTGTAGCACCACTGCCGCTCCCGCTGCCGATGATTCGTCGTATGGAATCAACTCCAAGTGGCGGGCGGCGTGCCAATTGCCGTCGATGCCGGCCTGGTGCAGCGAGATGAACCGCGAGGCCAGCAAGTCTCCAAGGCTGTCCAGCTCCCCGGCACGGAGTAAATCCAGCCCGTGAGCTAACATATGTAGCTCCCTGAGCTGGGGGCTCATCTGGTTCAGTTGAGGCTTGACGACGATGGCGAAGTAGGTGGTTATCCTGACCCCCTGTGTCAGATCGTCTTCGTCTTTTCGGGAGACAGCGATCTTCGAGGTCTGGTCCAACTTCTCCATGGCATGTTCGACGAGCATTCTTAAGACTGAGCCTGGCCTCTGCATGGCCTTTCTTTTCAGAGGGGGCTCCATCTTCTTTGGGTCTGAGCTGGAAGAGTCTGCCCCCTCGGAGTCCGACCCTGAGGAGCCGTCGGAGCTTCCTGTCGGGGACCCGTCGGAGCTCCCGCTCGGACCACCTCCTTCCATTCCCTTCTTCTTTCTTTGCCGGTCTTTCTTCTTCTTCTTTTTCTTCGTATCCTTCTTCCCTTGAACAACCTTGGTAAGGATCCGAGCTAGCCGCTCCTCTGGCTTCCTCCCATGTCTCTGATCGCTCCTCTTGTCTTTCCTCTCCTGCGCTGATTCTGCCGCCCGAGCCATAAGTTGTTTCTGACAACTGGTCGTAGTAGAACCTCTTGTAGCCACCGCTGTTGTCTCGTCTGGGACATCCCGGGCTGCCTTCTTCTTCTTCTTCTTCTTGGGACTGCCCGGAACTGGCAAGTCGGCTTGCAGGGCAGCTAAAGCCCGGCTCGGACCCAAGGGGTCCAGCGGCCGATGCTGCTTCCTCTTCCTCTTCACAGGTTCCATCTTCACCAAGGCTTCCGGCTCTGAGGCTGAATACCCTTCCGACGATGAGATGTCGATGATCTGGCGGGATTCGGTGGGGTGCCCGGCACGTTTGCCAGCACCCCCCAAACGTCGTTCTCCAACCATCTTCTCTTTTGCTGCGTCTAGACGTCTCCTCAAGCTGTCTCTCTCGCTCTGGCTCACTCGAAGTTCTGCACGGGGTGGGGCCCCAGCAGGTGTCCTCTTCTTTTCCCTCGGCAACGCCTCTTCGTCGCCAGGGCTCAGAGGTGTCCCATCTATAGACCCCCCGGGTGCCTCTCGCACGGGCCCCAAAGGGTGCTCCAGCGGGGCAGGCAGCCCTGACCCTTCTGTGCCTCCAAGCTCCTCCAACCACTTCTTGAGCTGCCTTTGACCTGAGGCAGTGATGTAGCTGCGTTGGAACCCTTCCACGCTGAAGGTCCGGAGCCGTTGCACATGCATGGTGTACTCTCCTTCTTCTAAACACATGCCAAGCTGACATAAATGCAACACCCCGACTCGACGGTTGAAGGCACTTGACAAACTTTTGGAGACATCGGAATTGGAACAGCCCAAGCTTTTTGCTGTCACCACCAGCTCCCCACCTGAGGCCACTTCCACGGCGTAAACCAGAAAGCCTCCCCACAACTCCTCTTCGCCTGCGGCAAATTCTCCTTCCAGCTTGACCTCTATCACCATGCCTGGGTGCAGTGTGAGACAGGTCCAGCCGCCATCGTCGCCTACGTGAAATTCCTGTCCATCTGTCCATGTGAACATTGCTACCTGCGATCCCGGCGGGCAGAATGCCCTTCAAGGGATGGCCGTTCCTCCCAATACGTTTGAGGAGGCCTTCTGGGAAGTGGAAGATCTGGGCGGTCGAGTCCTCGATGGTGCCGCGCGTGTTTCCTGCCACCTCTCTTTGACTTCTTCTTCTTCTTCGTCTGATGTTCCTGATCTCCTCGTTCTCTGTGATGTTCGTGTGCTCCTCGCGAGGACTCCCTGGGCGGTAAAGCCGGCTCAGGAGGTTGTCGGGTCGGATCACTCTTGGCCTTTGTAGTGATGGGTGGATCTCCTTCACGCGTATCTTCCTCCTCCGACTCTTCGAATTCGGAGTAGCTTTCCTCCTTTGGCCTGACCACGGGTGCCGGCGGCGGAGGCGGTGCAGGGAGATACCGTGGGGCTCCGCTGCTGCGCCGCGGGGATCGCTCCCGGGAAGCCGCCCTGACAGACGCGCGAGACTTCTCAGCGCTGTCTAGGCTGGTTCCCAGCGACCGCAGCCCACGGACAGCGCGTGCCGCCGCAACAACCTGATCCTCGGCCAGGCTACGCACGGCGTTGCAGTGCCACACGCCAGCGAGTTCCTTGTTAAGGATCTCAACCCCCCTGCACGCCAAGCACCAAGTGTCAGGTTCCTTCGCTGGTGCCCGCCTGCACTTATTGCAGGCAACCATGAAAACACACCACTGCTGAGAGCCTAAAGGCGAGCAGCGGCACCTGAATCTGGAACCCTCGCACAAACAGTTCAAGGAACATCATAATAATCAATCACATTATCTGTGGGCATCCAAACAAGTTCGAAGCTCGAACCTTGACAAATGAGGGATCTAGTGGCTTGAATTACATTGCACCAACTAAGGCATTAAAAAAATGGGCTCCCAATGGATCCCATCATTTTAACATATTTTAACCCACCAATATGATACAACCTCCCGGAAGTATCCAGACGTGTCATGATGTGTCATGTTTGCTGGATCCATTTTCTGCTACCATCCAAGCAGCTTGGGGAAGGACCACTTCTGGCGAAGGACTTACCACTGGAAAATCATCGTCAATGGCCAGGGATCAGTTTTATCCACTTTTTCTAGAGAATGGCCTTCAGCAAAATACAAGCTTTCCAATATGATTTCATCTTCTGAGAATCCATTTCTCAGTGGCATCATTGGAGCAAAATGCGAATCTAGGCGCCCAAAAAAGTCCTTGATGTTTAGTCCCCATCCCTGCCGCTGTGAGTCACCCCTCCATGTCCATCATGGGCGTAGAGAGCACCGGAATGGAAGATACACTGCTGCTGTGGCTGCGCTCACTGATTTGTGGCAAATCAGCATGGCTGCCATCACTGTCCTGCCTGGGAAAAAAAGATTCAGCAGCCCAAAAAGGGCCATACAAACTGCTAGAAAATAACTGGAAAACACAAGCCAATGGCATTCCAGGATGAGCAATATGCGTTGCAATCTGTGTACCCCAGAAAAGTCAGTGCTTCAAAACCACAATGCCAAACATAATGAAAGATATGAAAGTACTATGAGCTAGGGTCCTAGATTCTGGTGGGTACGTTCAACCCACTCCACAAGACATTCATCAACTGAGAATCATCATCTCAAGTAGGGGTCTTTAACATCAACTAGTTGAAGCATTTCCAACCCACAATGAAACATCATGAAACCCAACCACCAAATTGAATGCATGAGCATTGAATAGCATTGACACATATTGATACTCCATGTTTTTGATCCCCAACATCACCAGCCCATTTTCATGCAGTTCATGTTTGTGCTCCCTGTTTCTTATCTGGTTGGATTTCGAAAATTCGACACCCATTTTCCCAACAAAATTCAGGATTTCCATGGATTTCCCACCATTTTCCCAGCTTTTCTCCAAGTCGCAGCTCGTCCATGTCATGCTCTTCGTGCTCTTCGTGCTCTTCGTGCGCCGACGCCTGCGACGCCTGCGACGCCTGCGACGCCTGCGACGTGCCCAGGCCGTCGCCCTCCACGTCGTCGCTGTCCACGGAGCGCCGCGACGCCTCGCCGTCGGACTCCGCCCGGGACTCGTCGTCCTCGATATATGTGGCTGCGACGATCATGGGCATTCTGGGTGTACATGGTGTACGGTATACTTATATATATATATGTATATAAAATAATATATATATGTATATTATTTACATATTTAACAATAATGTAAAATATGTACCTAGGTATAATATTGACCTTTTTGATGTGTAGGTCTACAAGTATATCTAGTATATTGTCTAACGATATCCGATATTATATTCAAATATAGACATGATTGTAGTGTATGTGTATGTGTGCGTGTACATACACACGCAGATCCGGCCAACTGCAGGGCACCATTTCTTTGAGTGGCTAATTTCATCCAGGGTTGGCACATGTTGACCAAAATCCCGGTTTCAGTGGATGGTCCAGACCTCAACGGAGTCTGAAACCTAACCCCTTTCCCCCGGGAAAATGTGGTGGAATTTATTAGATCAGTTCATTTGGGATCCATAATTGAGAAGTCAATCTTCAGTAGTGCGGTAAACCCAACAGTAAACCATCAACAAAATCACCATTTATATACCCATAGGATCCATGTATGCTATATATGGTAACATTTACCATCAATATACCCCCAATGTTAGCATATATACCATACATGGATCCTATGGGATATATATATATATTTATGGATAAACCATCCCCAAATGGTACGTAGGTTTATGGATGTTTATGGCATTGGGTTGCACGCCCCACTGGGAAAAAAATCGAGTGCTCCTCGTCCTCCGGTCCATCGCCTTAAGATTTCATCCGCGATCATGCTTTGTTTCAAGAATATATATATATATACAATACAATATACAATATACAATATACAATATACAAATGTATGTATGTATGTATGTATGTATGTATGTCTGTGTGTATGTATGTATGTATGTATGTATGTATGTATGTATGTATGTATGTATGTATGTATGTATGTATGTATGTATGTATATATGTGTGTATGTATGTATGTATGTATATATGTGTATATGTATGTATGTATGTATGTATGTATGTATGTATGTATGTATGTATGTCAGTATGTATCGTACGTTGGTAAACTGCCAAAGGAAAATGCTCTTGGACATTCTGGCAAGAAGCATCCAGAAAGCTCTACCATTGCCCATTAAGATGAAGGTTGCTGAAGATTGGCTAAGGCTGCCACTGAAGATGCGATCTTCATTAGGACCTTCACCTGGATTACCCGTAGGGGCCGTCACCCACGACTTGATTGAGTTGACATTATTTTTGGCCCAGGATAGCAGTTGAAACTCCCAATCTTCCGGCGTTTAGATTCAAAGCCATGCAAGAGCAAGTAATTGCTTCAACATGTTCGTAAATGACCTTAACATGAGTAAAACATGTTCACACCACATTTGGCAACAGCAACGAACAAGGCTTTTTTCCCATAGAAAACCATCGAAAATCACCGGTTTTTCCCTATGTTTCTTCACCACCCACCGCCTGGATGTGGCCGCCATGGGATCTCTTGGAAGACCCGGAAGTTCAACACCCGGAAGTCAAAGTCCGACAACGAACCTGCGGAAGTTCGACAACACCAAAAGCGATACTGGGATAAGATGGGTAAACCGGGCTAACACACTGCAAAATTATGGTATGTGCATGTGTATATATATATATATATGTATATTGTACATTTGTAAATAAATATATATATATATATTATAAATAATATATAATATATATGCACACTGCATGTACATGTACAGTATATAAAATCATAAAATGTATCATATATTCGGACTGATATCCAAGATAAACATCAAAAAGGCAGGATGATATGGGACTTCAAGACTCTGGGTTATATCTGGCGGCATCTGCTCACCATTTGTCACCTGAAAAAGACGCATGTCCACCTTAAAAGACCTGCATAGGTTGGGCCAAAGTTTCGAGTCACACGGACCCCAACAGTGACACATATCATGGCAGCTCAAATGTCATGGGGTTCCTGAGGTTTTCCCCATTATTCAAAAATTCGAGGAACAACTATGGACAAAAAAACAACACATGTTTCAAAACATGCTAAAAAATGCATGTTAACTACCAGGAGAGGGTCGCAAAAACCATCAAAAACCACCAGGAGAGTTTGTGTCATGGGGAACACACATGACATGTCACAGAAGAGCCCAGGAATCCCAGGACTGCTGCCTCCTCCAGGGCTAAAAATCACCTCCTTGTCCACCCAACCTGAGGTCAACCAGCCGTCGATTTCGATGGTTCTTTGATGATGTGAGGGTTTCATGGATCCCATGATGTCCATACATACTGTGTATATAATGTAATATAATATAATATAATATAAAATATGTATATATATATATATGTGTATATATATATGCATATAGATATATATCCATATATATATATATATCCAAATATATCCGTATATATATACAGATATGATCATATATGCAAATATGTATATATATATCATTCTATATCCATGATGTTAAACTGTTGTTCCCCCAATATTAGAAAATGATGGCAACCATTGGCAGCCAGAAATTCTGGCTGAAATTCAAAGTTTCGCTGCTCTCATCTGTAGATCCTGTAGATCCTGAAGATGCCACTGATGTGGATTGATGGGGCTAAGCGGCTAAGCTCTGCAGATGGTGTGGGAAAATGTGTCATGACACCAGCTATATCTCCCAAAATGGCATGGGATTCAACATCAGCAACGATCCACCGAGATACGCCCCAAATGCATCTTCAAATGCCAGCGTCGAGGTAGTGGTCTACCCCCTTCATCACGGGCTGAATCCCAACAAAGCTCCTGGGAGGATCTGCCTGAGCTAATGTAAAATTTCCTCTATCAACGTGTCTGGCTGAGCGTCAGAAACGGTCATGATCTTCATGTTTTTCCAGTTACCCTCTGGCAAACTAACAGAACTATAAAAATCACAATTTTTCATAGGTAAACCATCTATTTCTATGGGCCATCTATACCATGGCTATGTTAGTCATAACCAGAGGCTACATCAGAAACTTCAAAACTTCAACCAGCGTCACGGCTCCAACATCAAGCCGTCCTCTGGCAAAATTCGGCATCGCTGTCGGTCTTTGAGAGCGAAGATGTAGCGGGCCTGCAGCATAGGATGCATTATGTTGGACCCTCCCGATTTCTCCATCATAATCCATACATCATCTGCCAACAAAAATATGGGATCCGTCAAAAAAAATGATGATCATCCTATCCCAAGATATCCCAGGGATCTCAACAAACAAAACCACCCAACCACTCGTAACCACTCATCTCGCCTTCCATGTGTCCTCCAAAGCACCGACACTAGAGGATGTGGAGGAGCCTGGAAGGCATGAACCATGTGGCTTGGAATTATCTCATGTGTGTTGAACCGCGTGTTTTTCATGTTTGTTCTGTTTCTTGTCGATGTGTGTTGATGTTTGTTGTTTCATTCGTCTTCATCCTCTTCGTCGGATTCTTCGTCTTTCTTGAAGAAGCTTGTGGTTGGGGCATCTTAGAGCATTGGGACTGGCTATCGTTGTTCGTTGCTCTCCTCTCGTCTCCCACATCGCCAGCCTGGTGTTCGACAGTGCTCAGCTAACCAGCTCCTGTGCACCAAGCACCAAGCATCCCGGTGACTTTGATCAAAGTGCATCCACATTGAAAGGTTCATTGTTACAAGTAGTGCATACCCTAAACTATATGTATATATTATTTTATTTTATATTATGTTATATATATTTTTTAACTCCTGCACTCAAAAACGCACGGCGCTGCGGCAGAGTCTCAGAGTCCATTGAATTCTGTGGGCTAATCCGGCCCAATAAAGTTACCAACTGCGCGTCCATGCGTCGCCTGGCACTGGGACAAAAGCGCAGAAGGCACGTCCTCGTACTCCGTACTGAGGGATGTTGGTGTACAAAAATCATGATGAAATGCTTTAGCGATTGAGCGACAGAATCCCGGAGGATATTCTTTCAATGGAGCAGTATGAAAATGTCCTTCAGCATCACGGCCGATAGACACACTTGTCGGCAAGTTACAGGTAAGCCTCCCAGCATGGAGTTCCTTTTCCAAAGTCGGCAAGGTCAGCACCAGCAGAGAAGTAGGTTTCGGAGATGGCGCTCCGTATAATCCCTGTGCAACGTGAATCAAACGCATGCCCGGCAGATTCAACAAAACCTGAAGGATCGGCAAGCGCCAGATACTCACAGCATCAGGATCACCACTGTCCCGTGGATGCTCCAGCAAACCAGAGCCACAGTGGAGCGCCATAGCAACCATGCACTCAAAGGCAAAGCCAAGAAGAATGGTCCCAATGGTAACTTGATGAAGTTCTCCAATTCGTAATGATTCCAGTCCCCATGGCGCACTCGGAGTACGCACAACGCGTGGTCCATGAGCATCTGGAAGTTGTATCGCACGAGCCCGACTCCATGTGTTACATGGGGGACCTGCGATGAATCCAGCAATGAAGCCAGCACGAATGTGAGACAACCAAAACGCTCTGGTTTCTGCATTGGAAATATCCCCAAATTTGCTGTCAATGACAATGTCAATAGAAACCGTCATGAGAACAAATCCATCAAGATTTTTTGCTGCCTCAGTTAAAAACCATTCGATGTCTCCCTGTCTTCTCCTTCCTGCAAAGGCATGCAGCAGTATCTTGTACCGTGTGAGTGACAGTGGCAATGGTTTCAGTTCATTCCAGTCCGAAGGCAGGTTGTTTGCAAGATCGACATACCATGCTTCCCATTCGCAAATGTTGGCCGGTGAATGGTTAGTAGGTGCCTGTTGTTGATCGTGCAGAAACGACCAAGATCTCGAGTCCGCACAATGTTCAATACAAGCTTCAATGTCATGAAATGGAAAAGCAAACAACACATGATCTTCCGGACTGAACTGAGCCAACATGTGTTTAAGAGTTCTGTGACATTGGGTCCAACTGATGGGGTAGTTCAAAATGAGATTCCTGACTGCGGGCAACAATGGAGCATCCCCCTGCAAGTCCAAAAGAAACATGTATAGCTCCTCAAGGAAATTGATGTTGTACTCATCACGCTGTCTCCTATGCAAATCAGGCAATAGTGGCCCTTGAGCTTGGATACATGGCACAGTTCCATCAATCTTGTCATGAAGTGCACGATCTGTGATGGAACCAACTCCTGGAGCCGGGGCACATGCAAATCGTCTTCCCTGCAAGACTTCTTTGCATCTGATTGCAACACGTAAATGAGCAAGAACACCGGAATGGGTATGAAATTCCTTAAGACAACCTGGACATTGTGTGGAATCAAACAGGAAACGCTCATGTGCAATTGTTTTGTGAGTACGGCACATGTGTACCGCTTCACCTGCATACGACGCAAACTTTCTGTGGCACTGCATGCACCCATACTCTACTGCAGCCTCAAGGGAAGAGGCTTTAGTGGTATGACTTGGAAGTGCGGTGACAACTTCTTCTTCCAGCAGGAGTTGACCGATACTTCTATGCAATTCTGTGGCATGGTACTCATTTTTGCGCTGAAGGCATGCGTGGGTCACAGCCTTGCGAATTAATTTTTTCCAATAGCCACCGTGATACAGTATCAAGTCTTGCCAGGCTGGAAAATGCTCCTTCGGATCAGCCAGAGAGACCGACGCCGTCAGCTGCATCCACATCCAATGCAAATCGTCTTTCAGCAGCGCTAGCCATTCCTGATCTTCTTGGAGCACACCCCAATGCGCATTTTCTTTGCAATTGTGCAATGTACCAAAATATCGAAGGCGAGCTCTGCGCAGCAATTCTGTTGGATCTGGAAGTCCCGTTCGGACTAGTACTTCCATGTCAGTCAAATGTGCACAGTGTGAACATCCCAGGAATTTCCGATACAGCTTCATGATGCCATTGTGTATCTGCGTTCTGCTATCCTGTGTGGCAAATGTCCAACTTTCCAATCCGTACATCATTTTACTGAGTACAAGCGTCTGAAACATGTCACATCTTGTCTGCCATGCAATGTGAGAGTTTCTGTAAAGAATGCGGCGATGCTGCTGCAGAGCTTGATGCGCAATCGCAAGGCGTCTGCGAATTTCAGGTTTGTTGACATCCCTGTGGTGTACAACACCGCCCAGATGGACATATCTGCTAACAACAGAAATGCGAGCAGTTGTGCGCTCACAGACAACAGGGAGGCAAGGTGTTTCACTGTAGAATTTTCGGCGAAACTCACGCGAATGTGCACCACAGAAACGAAACATAACCTCTGTTTTACCCTTTTGGAGATTGGGTGTCATGTGATGCTGTGCGCACACATCCAAAAGCAAACTGGTGGCAAGCTGCGTCTTCTGTACAAGCGCAAAATTGGTGCTGGCAGTAATGAGAACATTCAAATCATCCATCCACGTTGGCCCGAGTAGGGGAATCCCAGGGCCCTGCTCATTGACTTGATGTGCAAATGGATTTGGCAACTGGATGTCAGGAATGAACTCCAGGATTCCATGCTGAACAAGTTGCGTCTCTAGTTGGCCGAGTATTTTGGCCCACAAATAGCCAAACACCACGTCCGCAAAACTGTCTCCTGGACGCGACCCGATCTCCGTGCGAATGAGATCCTTTTGTTGTCCAATCTGAAACCATGTATCCCTGTGTAGTGCCTGTAGCAGTCGTTGCACGTGTGCAGGGGCCTGTGCATTGGCTACAGCAGGCTGTTGCTGAAGTAACTCATGTAGTTCGTGCAAAGCATCTGTGTCAAGTCCCAATCTCTGGCACATGAGACCAATGCACTGTTCTGACATGTTCCCACCGACCGCCAGGGGACGCAAAGTGCGGTAGAAAGCTTCAGTTAAATCAAGGAAGACGAGAGCAACTGGTTGATTTCGGCTGCGGTTCCATCTCATGAAAGCTCGGGTGATGTGCAATGGCACTCCGACTGGCATGTAGGGCCGCCCACCTAACTGTTGTCGCTGCATGTACGCATTGTACAAGCAGTTGTACTTCTGACGCAACGCACGGTGAATTGTCTTGCCCAAATGACTTGACACTAACAGGGAACGATGGGTGTGGCAGTCTCGAACATCCCCTCGATGTTTCCATGCAATTGCGAGTTTGCCACCTTTGTGTTCGCTTGCTTCTTGCCCATATAGTGCAGCCTTCAACATGATTAACAAGCACGGGCAAGCAAAACAGGACAATGATGACAAAGTTCAGGTGGAACATGGTCAAGTCCAACTGCTTTCCCTGGTTGAACCCTACGGAACGCAACCTCAAGTTCAGTAAGGGATGGCAATTCTTGAGCTGACAAATCAATGGTGGCATCATCCCTCAATTGTCGTAGGCCTTCCAGCCAGTGTGCTCTATAGCTCTGGTGATCAAGACGCTGGCCTCCCTCCATGTCAGCAAAATACTGAATCCATAGGTTTTGTGCATCTTCAGGAGTTCGGCAGATTTGCCCATTCTCATCAAAAACAATGGGCAAACAAGCTCTTTTGATCTTTTTCGGGTTTGTGGTTCCCAGAAATGGCTTCAGAGCATGAAGTAAGGTTCCAGCTGATGCCTGAGGCCCAGTTGCATGCAGAGTTTGCTGTAATTTCCGATTACGATCAGTGCAAAGATGCCGTTTGAGCCGTTGTGTGCACGACCAAAATTGGCAGGCCAGACGCAACTCACAGCACACAACTGTGGTGCGGTGATCTTCAGCTTCAAGAATCTCAGTCATGGAAATTCGATCTGCCCATTTTCGAAACATCAGAGCACAGAGATCATATGCAGACTGTCGACGCGACTGTCTCAATCGTTTCCTCAGTTTCAACTTCTCTGAGCGCAAGTTCCATGTAGCATCAGAAATAAACCATTTTTTGGGTTTGGCTGTCTCGAGTGGACATGCTTTCTGTAATGCTTTTTCAAGGGCATCATTGATTCCTTGTACCTGAGTTTCAATGTCCGTGGTCCATGCGTGTGAAGACAAGTTTTGTGCAGCAATCTGCGAACAATTTGAAGCAATCTTGGCTCGATCATGTCGCAGGTGTGTACGCAGGCCTTTGATGCACTTACGTTCTTCCGACCAGGATAGTTGGATCGCGGCAGCAGCATGATCCTCATGTGCATTGCCTCCATCAAAGGAGTGGAGGACCTGAGAATATGTGCAACGGGGCAAAAACATCTGAGGGATCGCAACGAAATCAATTCTATGTGCTGAGGAACCACCAGGTGATGTCCAAGTATGATGTTCTCCGCTATGTACGTCGCAAGTGCAAGGGAGGCAAAGCTTCAAGTCTTCCATGAATGAAAGCAGAAGAGCAGTGCTACAAGAGCTTGCATCGCCATGTTCAAAGACTACTGGGGCAGAAGGCGGCCCAGTCTTGGCATTGGCATCCATCAACACAAAAATTGGAAATTCACGGCACAAATCATTTGCAAGGCTAGTGGTATCCTGCCACCATTTGGTTCTTTCCTGATTGGATCGACCGCTTTGTGGTGCATGAAGAACAAGCACGAAACAGTCAAAAAGAGGACAAGCAATTCTGACAATGAGCCGTCGAGGGTCATGATGGAGCACTTGGACGTGTGATCGCGAAACATAAATGGCTTTGCATGGAAAGCAATAGGCTGTTTCATGGCGATCCATAGTTCCACTCCAAAATGTCCTTTGTCATCTCCTCCCGCAATACGGAGGATATCGTCAGCCATGCTGAGTCCTGGTGGACTTCTGGCTTCCTGAATGCCCAGGAAGTTCAACGCATGTTCTTGCATCTGCTGCCGAAGATACTGCAGTTTTCCTCCATATCCATCAGGTTTGACAAAGAGTGATCCCACGTTGAATGTGGCAAAACTGCAGTTGAATCTGCAGACTTTACCAATTCCAATGTCAGCGCTCTGAGTCTGGCAAGACACTGCAGGGGGTAAATCTGGTGGTTGGACATCAAAACCCGTTTCCGTGAATGTGGGAAGTCCACAATGTTCATCAAAAATCATCCAAAGGTATGGAATAATGGGTCCAAAAACACGGAAATCAACATCATGTCGAATAAGATTGTGACTGCAGGTTGCCTCTGTCTTGGCTAGGAAATCAGCAAGCTCATTCCAGACGTCACCGGCATGACCTCTGACATGTGCAACCTCAAGGGCTCTTGGACCAAGACCAGCTTGCAACGCCTGAAAGATACCTCTTAGGATGGCAAAGGTGCCATGTGGATTCTGAGCACCTGCGTCCCCAGTGGCCTGTGTTGCAGTTGTGGTGGAGTCAGTTCGGAAAACGGTGGGCGTAGTGACATTGGCAGCAAGCCTCCATATTCCCGCATGAATCAGAGCCTCACGCTCTGCATGTTCAGCCCCAATGTGTTCAGTACCAACGTACCCTGCGCATGTGGGATCATGTCGGACAGATTGTGCGTGCCATCCAATGAAGTGCAATGACCCCGGTCCATGTTCTGAGGGATATTTTTCACCAAGAACAATGTATGCCCATGCATCTGGAGTTCCTTCAAGGTCAACGCGTAACGGCGGTTTTCTTCTCTCACTTGGTCTCGATGATCCGTCAGTGTAAATAATGAGCCTATCAAAACTAGCCAAATCAGGCATGATACCCTCTTGGGGTGTGGCATCACAAATACCTTGCATGACAAAATCAGGAAGATCGAGATGCGAAAACCAAGGGCATAAAACATGCTGAGACGATTGGAAAAAGTCATCAAGCACTTGAACATTAATCCCAAGGCGTAACTTTTGTGCAGGAACATACGATGGCAGTTTTGTCTTGTCCCACATGTGACCAACTGATTGTGTCGGCTGCGGTTCAGGCCAAGGTGTATGCAACATGGACCCTCGCCTAACTTTTTCCAGCTGTGGGACATTGTTGTGAAAGTAGACGATAGTAAGACTTTCCCTGACATGCCAGTGATCCAGGATGACAGCCCGCAAAAATCCCAGCTTGTGCAAATGTACCATGTGATCATGATCATTCATGCCCTTGTCATTAGTATGAAGTAAAATCTCGGTCCCATCATTGGCATTAGTTGGGCAGTAAACGTAATGGAAGTGGACAGGTGAGGCTTTCCAATTGAATGGAACTGTCAGCGCAATGCCACAATTTCTCAAAACATAAACATGCCGAAAATACCCAATGGCAGCAAGTTCAGTTTCAATGTCATGAGATTCGAAGCCATCTGAAACGATGAGTTCACAGGGAAGTGATCTGTCCGAATCAATGTGTCTCAATGCAACTGGAACAAGCTGTGGCACGAGAGAATCAACAGGTATTTCATCCTGGAGGTAAATCCTGGTTGGTTCTGTCTCAACTCTGATGCGCGATGCAATCTGTAATGCGAAAAAAGCTTCTTCATCAGCAAAATGGGCAGGCAGCGGGACCACTTGTCTGTCCACACGGAGTGTGATTTCATGACCTGAACGTCCTGGCCATCTGCGCCCTTCCGTGAGCTGATGTTGATCAATCCAGACTCGACATGGGATCTGTGGATTAAGACGGCCTGCAATGAGTTCGTATCCACAGTGTTGTACAATTTGCTCAATGCGAATGTGTTCATCTGTTGTGATCGCCAATCGCATCATGTTTTGTTCCCTGGCACTGATGAAACTGTCAAACACAGTGACAAGGCTTGTAACCCAGGCGGGGTTGGGACTCTGGATCACAATGATGTGTCCTCCAATTCCCGTTTCAAGATCAGGTGGCATTGGTGTCACGAGGTGCATTTCATGGCTAGCGGTACGCTCAATGACATCACTCCATGCACGCTTGATGCTGTATTCCCATGAGTCAGGTGGCAAATATAATGCGACTCGTCGGCTGGCAACGCATGTTGGATAGGGCTGCCGGTGATCCACAAACCATGTAATAAACGTGGCTGATGGCAATTCTTCTGCCCATGCAGTGGCAGCGCGAGTCCACTGATCATGCAACTCTTGGAGGAACTCAGTCGCGTCACTTGGCAAACTGTTTCCAGGCACAAAGACTTCAGCATGAGGATTGAAAATGAAAGGTGGGTCAAAATTAGTGCATTCAGCGGTACGCCCAGGCAGATCTGTGGCACAGCGATTGACATTGGTGGCATCAGCATCGGCAGGAACTTGCATGAAAACAATTTCATCAAAGTAACTCGGTGCTTGTGGCGCCCTTGGAAGTTGATCTGCAGGTGGGCTGATGTGCAAGCGAATGCTAAATCCGGAGTCAACCTCAGTTGCCAGGATAAGATGCACTGGTTCATCATGGAAATATGCTGTGCATCGTCTGCCAGTGCAAAATCTTTCAACTTCAAGCAAATCAACCACATCCTGTCTTCGCAGAAATCTTGGGGTGGAAAATGCCCCTTGGATGATTGCATCTCTGTTGTGACTCTCAAGAATCGCTGTCAGAATGCCGGCTGCATTTCCTCTGTGTCGGTTTTGTTCCAGCAAAATGTGACAAGCATAGCCATGATGGCCGGGTTGTGGTGGTCTAGGCTTGACAACATAAATGGAGAAGAAAACCCTAGGATTCATGAGGTCTCTCCACACATGACGAAACTCATCAATCCACTCAATTGAATGTCTTGCCAGTCGAATAGGTCTAGGTGTTCTGCATACAGTGTGTCTTTCATGATCAATGTACCACGTCTGCACGTACAGATATATTTCATCTTCAAATGCCTCTGCAAGCGCTTGCGATGAAAAAACGTGGCCAAGATCCCACAGCCATTGCTCAGTGCCATCATGCACCGGCCGTGGACGTCTGACTCGAACATGAGGAGCCAGCATGATAGGGACGTCGATATGACCTTCCAAATCGGCACCCTTACATTCCCTGTGAGTCCTACCGACATCTGCGTCAGCAGCAGGCGGCCACTCTTGATTTTCGTTCAACACACGTTCAGCTACCCTCCCCGCAAGTTCCTGGTCAAAAAGATCAAAGGCTTCATGGAAAACATTGACAGCTCTACTGATTTCCCATGTACTAGATGGAGGGGGTGGCAAAATGATGCGGAAGTACATGCCATGGGTGATTCTCCTTGGGCCATGGTCATTCTCATTCCAGACTTCCCTATTGCAAAAAACGATACAGTCCTGTGGGTGCCAATCACAGTATGCAGCAGTTCTAGTGAGAAGCAGCAGGTGTCTGCGAACAAGCGTTGGTACAACACGATGGACTTGACGGGACACTGCCGGTGCACGTGGCATCACAGAATTGGATTGTTGGGAATGCATCTCAACATCAACAAGAACTAACTGTTCAGTTGACCCCGCCGGTACATCATGGATGTGTTGAATGATAACAGAGTCTTCATGCTCAGCCACATCATTTGGCGCAACTTGGACATGATGGCAATGCGACAACTGTTCAAAAGGTACCCCAACGATTAATGCAACATCCCACAAGATGTGTTCAACCGTGTCCCATCTTGGACGAGCAAAAATTTGGTTGTGGCCAAGTCGGTGGATGTGAACACCTTGGTGCAGTGCTGGCGTGCTGTCAACGCTCGGGGACGGCACTTGAGACTCAACATCCTCATTGCCAAGCTCATGTTCAGGGTCGTGTTCAGGCATTTCATTGTCATGCTCCTTCTGCATTCAATGGATTCAATGTTTGCAGTCAATTGATTTGTTTCATTCTGCTTGGTCAATTTGATCCTTTTTCCCGTCCATGGTTTTTCACCCCAACAATGTAGAACGTCATGATCCATGTTCGAGATTCCCATGACAGTTTCATCATCGAGACCAATGTGAATCAAAATGTTCTCATCAAATTGAACACTTCTGGACCTCGCAGTGGAAAGTGATGGTGCCCTTTTGAGTACACCAACCCTACCGTGCTGGTGGCCAGGACGGGCGGAAATTGACTTGGCATCACAACAAAGTTGATCGGCACTGTGGAGCATATCAAACATCGAAACATGTTGTGCTACAACACAAGAAGCCAAATCATTGTCATGAATTACTGAATCGGTGGTTCTAATCTCAACGGCAGAGATATTTGTTTCATCTGAAGCACATCCCAAAAGCTTCATTGTTTCTGCAAAGTGATCACACAGAACTTCTCATCTGGACTTCCAAGCAGAAAGAACTGTAGTGAAGACATTTTTGAAGGTATATTTGTCCTTTTTGTAGTTGCGCCAATGTAAGCTTTGTTGGAGATCAGATTCATGTAACATCCAGGTGCATGCTGCACGTGTGCTTGGCTTACACACGTAGGCCTCAACACCAGGAAGACCATTTCCGGCGTCGTGCCAGCTATTGCTAGGAACTAGCTGAACACCGCCATCCCTCATGATGCATTGGCTCCCCCAGCCGGAGTGGAAGAAGCACCACCCCCAAAGGGCTCCAAAGATCGTGGTCTTTTTTGTCTTTGTTCTGGATCTGCATCCTCCATTCTTTCTGGCGCATTTGGTGTTTGTGCTGCCGGTGCCACTTCCACTCCCAGTGACGCAGCACAACTTTGAAGAACTGTCTGCAGTTGCTGCTGAACTGTCTGGACAGTCTCTTCCTCTTGATCCACATCCAATGTGAGATCCTCTGCTTCTGCAGTCACGGCAGCAATGGGTGGCATTGCAGCTAACGCCGCAGGTGTCGCCTTGGCCGAGAGTGACTGAATCGCGCTCCTTGCACTTTCGATATCTGCACGTGCTTTGGTAGCAATCTCCTGCAATGACGCCTGTTGTTGGCGAAATTCGTGTAGCTGCCCTTCCCAGGTTTTTGCAGCTTCTGCCACATGCTGCGTCCATCTGTTGCGATGAACCTTTCGTGCTTCTAACGCCTCCGTGAGCGTCTTTTGAGCTTTTCCCAATGCCTTGGTAGCTGAATGCAGGTTCTTTGTCGTAGCCTTTGAAAATTCCTTTTCCATTCGGTCTACATCTGCTTCCAGTTTGGCAATGAGATCTTTTGTTTCCTGAGGCATCTGTGCAGAATCTGTATAGGCAGTGCGGAGCGCATTTAGCACTTCTCGCTTTTGCGCAACTGTCTCTGTCGATGGTTGTGTTGTAAAAGGCGTGACTGTCGGCATCAAACTGCTGCTTGCATTGTCCAAAGATGGCCATGGTGGCAGTTCTGATGTCAACGGAGCAAAGGGTGATTGGGCCGTCATGGTTCCAGTGGTCTCTTTGCCAGAAGTTCCTTTGCGACCTTTCCCCTTGCCTTTGCCTTTGTTCTTCTTGCCCTTTGTCTGATTGGATTCCGATTTGTTGCTTCTCGTACTGGCTTGAGACTGCGATCTTGACTGGGATCTGGCCTGGCACCGTCCCATCGCCAGTTTGCATCTGCATCTTTCCATTCGTCCCATTCCTGAGACCATTCTGTCCAATTGTTCCAGCTTGCTTCTCCCTGCTGCGCAAGCTGCTGCTTTGGCTGGGTATTGTGACGAGTTCCACTCGTCCAGTGTGCCTGACACATCGCACACTTCAACGCATTCTTTTTGTTTATACGTTGGCAGCGGGCACAACGCCACGGCCAAAGCTCCTGTTCCATGATCTGTTTGTCGACCCTTTTCAAAAACTGCAAAACCCTGGAATGATGAGCGGCCAAAATGTGCCGCAGATGTTGTAGCGCAAAAGGATTCAAAGTCACCGCACCCGTGCGGTGTAAGAACCAGGCTCGCCGCGCTTGCTGGCGCAAACGCCTGGCGCGCCTCCTTTGCGTTCCAGTAAGGATTGGAATTTTGCAACAGGTCAAAGCCCACGACGATCAATAGAAAAAGGAGCAAAAATGAGCACATAAATTGTTGTAGTCTCAATGTGAGGTGCCAGGGCAAAACCAGTTTCACACGACAAAAGAGAGACCGGGCAAATCAAATTGTAGTCCAATACAAAGTACCAGGGCGTTACCAGTTGAGCACAATGTAAATAAAGGAGCAAACAAGATGAGAAATTTGAATTGAGATGAAAATTTCGGTGTTCGGCAACCGCAGAGCCAGAATTGAAATCAAATTCACCACACCGCCGGTTGTAGGCCACCGCAGAGCCAGTAATCAAATTTTGGACCCAAGGAGATCAAAAGTTTGGGGAAATTCAACCCAAACAAGTTCAAATCCAGAGCACCAAAATAAAAAGGCCAATTCGAAAGGTCCCTCTTGACCACAACGAGGTCAATCGAATATTGTCCCGTGGGCGCACACTGCCCACTCAGGCTATGGCAACAGACCCCAGAAATGAGCGAAAAATCGTGTGGCGGTCTGAGCCAAGACCTTGAGCCAAAATGGCTACGGATATATGTGCGACGGTCAAAACTCAATTCATGTGGTGAGGTCATGGCATCGCTTCATAATGCCCCCTATCGCTACACACAGTCCCAGCACCCTTTTCACCAACTAGGCAGAATTGCTGCTAGAAGAGGAGGATCCAGATGAGGAATCGGATTCTTATTCCCCTTGCGATGGTATCTCCAGGGA
>Ga0126342_10004381_pt1 | contig 24022 bp, 26 predicted proteins | sample Cyp1metagenome_FD_92528 | JGI IMG/M metagenome (GOLD analysis project Ga0126342, IMG submission 92528) | Coral microbial communities from Lord Howe Island, Old Settlement Bay, Australia - Cyphastrea 1 metagenome | ecosystem: Host-associated > Invertebrates > Cnidaria > Coral ...
ATTAAATCAATATTTATTTTTTAAATTAAAATATATTTAATTCAAATTCTTGATAAAATATATATAATTCATTTTAATATTTTTGAATATTTATATGATTTTGATAAATTTATTTTATATTTCAATAAATAAACCATATATATTTTCATTATTATAATAAATTTATATGTTTATTTATTTATTTATGTAATTATTTATTTTTATTTTATTTATTATAAAATATTAATTAATAAATTAAAATATTATTTATAATATAAATAATTATATAGATATATATATAAAAATGAAATTCCAAAAATTATAAATTGGAAATTAATATATGTCTGACAATATAATTGGGATGGGAAGGATTATTATATATAATATGATGATGGATATTTATTCTAGAAATATATCTAGATTATCAAAATTCTCAATTTTGGGGTATATATTATTCCCAATTCATATAACGGAAAATATATAAATATATAATAATATGCTTGATCCTGGCCAATTTCTTTATTTTTAATTATTGCAATTTCTTTGGTACCCAATTATATATTCTAAGAATATTTGGTATATATCTGGATTTGGATTTTTTTTTTTATATCGTTATTATTCAATCCTTCCGGATAAATATTTTATGAAATCTCAAAAATAATAAATTTAGCCTTAAATTATATATATCAATTAAAATTTGTTTCAATTATTTATATATATATATTTTTTATTTTTTTATAATAAAAAATAGAATAAATATATTATAATTATATTAATAATTAATATATAATTTCAAAATTATCTATCAAATAAAAACAAATTAAAGAAATAATAATTAAAAATACATATTTAAAAATTTCATTATTTTTTACAAATAATTAATAAATTAGAATATAAAATAAAATAAATTAAACATATTTAAAATAATTTCAAAAAAATAATTTAATATATAAGATTTAAGCGAAAAATTAATTTCATCTTAGCCGAAATCAAATAAAATTATATATATTTAATTAACCAAAATATTTTTAATAAAATAATTTAATTTAATTTTAAATTTTAAACAAAAATAATTTAAATATAAAATTTTAAAAATAAACATAAATTCAAAAATTAAATTCATATTTTTCCAATTATTCCCAATATTATACAAAATCAAAATAATATTTAATTCAAATATATATCAAAATTATATATTTTTTTTTCCCAATATTAAATAAATATTTAAGATATATAATATAATATAATTATATTTTTATTTAATTATATATATCGATATTTTAATTATATTTAAATATATAAAATTTTAAATATATATATATAAATATTTCAAAATTCGTCCAACAATATTTCCTTGGTTTATTAAATTATTTAAATATATAAAAATTATTTATTTAAATATATAATAATTATATTTAATATATAAATTTATAGAATATATTTGTAGTTTCGTAATTTATCCCCATTTATTTAATATTTAAATATATTTATTATATATAAATATAAGCCAAAAACCGGATATAAATCGTTACGTATTAGTTTTTTTCCGTATTATAAATCGGGAATATTTATAAAAGATATCTAATTTATATTCTTTAGAAAAGATTTAATAAATTAAATTTAATATTTCTATTTATTATTATTTTTCTTCCTGTTCTTGTTGTTGCTATAACTGCTCCCGCTGCTAGTAGAAAGAGTTGAAGCAAAACATCAGTACCGGCGCAATAGTGGCAGTAGGAGCAAAAGTAGGGATAGGAGTAGAGGTAGAAGTAGTTGTAGTAGTAGTAATAGTAGCAATAATATTAATAGAAAAAATAAAAGTAGTAGCAGAAGTAGTAGTAGTAGTAGAAGTGGTAGAAGTGGTAGTAGTAGTATATAGTAATAGTTGTAGTAGTAATAGTAGTAGTAGTAGTAGCAGTAGCAGTAGTAGCAGTAGCAGTAGTAGTAATGAGTACTAGTAGCAAAAGCGGCTTTCGTATTGGCATTTGTTGTGGTGTGATTGGCAAGGACCGGGTATGGAACGGATATGGATCGGCGTATGGATCGGGACACGGAGTTAGGGTCGGCTTTCCAGTAATGAAGGAAAAATTTCGGACAAAATTCTATAAGGCCAAGGGCACCTAATGGAACTAGAATTAGCCTTACTAGTCTCAGAGGTGTACTTTACAATATTGCTAGGGGCTGATTGCATTTATCGAATTACCAGAGGCATACGAAAAAAAGTGTGTCAGCACCAGTAGAAGGAGCGGCAACAGCAGGAGCAGAAGCAGCAGCGTAGCAGGAGGAGTGGAACAGCTGCGGAGCAGAGCGCGGACAAAAATAACAATACAAGTGTAAAAAAATAATTAGCAATCGACCAGGGTCGCACCGGCAGCAGCAGCGGCCAAGCGGAAGCGGCATGAAGCGGCAGCGGAAGCAGCGGCTGCAATAATAGTAGCAACGACAATAGCAACGTAGTAGTAATACAAGGACCAAAAGTAATATAAATAGTGCAAAAAACAGTATTAGGCTCATAATCCACATCCCCTGCTATATGATGGGCTTTCGCTGTCACCATGTTACCTCTCACCGATCCTTATTTGCACTGAAACCCTTCTGCATGCCATTTCCTGGGGTGCTTCTGTGTTTCGCAGTTTTGCCCTTGTTCATTCACTTGGGTGGGCTTCTGGAAAGCTTTCGCAACATTTCGTAGCCTCTTTCTTGCCCACATGAATTTGCTTGTACAAAGCTAAGAACCTTGACTTCCAGTACAAGACTTCTGCCCAAGGGTCAATGGCGCTGCTCCGTTCAAGATAAAATTGCATTGTCTGAATCTCTATATATCTAACCAGCAATTTTCCAGCCAATAGGTATGCATGAAGATTACCCTTCCACATTGCATTGCAATACGGTGTGAATAAGAGGGTCAGAGCTCACGATCGAAATCCAGAAAATTATCCCATCAATCTTTTTCTTGATTTTCTATTGTGGTCACTTGCGGTGAAACCTTCGTGCTATGCAGAAAGGCGGCGCCCCATCTCAAGTCGAGGTGCCATTCTGGGTCCATGGGATGGACCTGACGGTTGTGATCATTTGGAAAACATGATGTGATCTGCCAGTAGGAATCCCAAGTATCCGTGATTCGTGCATAGCCTATCATAGCCTTATATTTCATATAAGCATTGTATAGTCAATAAAAGTCAGACATATTCAGACTCTTTTTTCCGGGGTAGCTGAGGCTTATCGCAAAGTCTCAGGTCAGTACTACGTCTTGGTGGTGCTGTTGTGGATCGCGGTACCTTGGAGTGACTATGGGTGAGACCCCAGGCTGCTCCTATCTGCTGAAGAGGTGAGAAGTGGCATTTCCCGTTCAGGGCACGAAATGAACCATGATCACACAACAACATAGTTACACATAATCGCAATTCTGGCATGTGCTTGATAAATCTTAAACGTTTCTGCACTTCTAAATCTCCTGATAAAATGAAAACTTTCCCCACACCTACATCTTAGAGCCGTACCATCTGAGCACTTGGAACTCCTCGGCAAACCACCGAAAAGATGACACGCAAACAGAACCAACGACAGTAGTAGAACGGTGCACAGTATCATTATGCGACTATTGCCTGCCAGCGTTGCATCACTGGACGCATGCAACCAAAGTCTCTGCTAGCTCGGGCATGCAGTGCGCCAGTGCCAGTGGATGGGCGTTGCTTGCCTCAGGCCCGAAAAAAGCAGCCAAACAAATGATTTCGACATGCCCAACTGTTCTAAAAACTGATGACATGGAGATACATGGAGGCTGTTCTTCGCTGAAACACATGGTTTGACCACGATTACTGAGACGGTGACCATCAGCATGCCTAAATGTGCTTTGCCAGGAAGAAACATGTCGAACTAACGTTGCCAACGCGGTATTTGCTTGACTCGACGTGTGTTCCAAGACTACTGAGAAAAAACAAAGACCATCTACAACCTTAACATCTCAATCCATTCAGCCGCAATACCATGCCATACCACACCCTACCATTACACCCATGCCACAAGAGACAGGATCCACATCCCCGAACATCCCACAGCTTCTTTCAAACCTTCCCAGGCCCTCCACATGGCCTGCTCCATGAGGTTGATCTCTGCACCATTTTGTGCCTCGGAGAGGGACTGAAGCCATGTGCTCGGAACAGGGCTGAAAGCTGAGATGCAAACCCTCCATGTGCAGGTGGCGAATGATCCTCCAGGAACCGCCGCATGGCTTAAACAATTATGTCTATTATGTCTATTATATATATATATATATATATGTGTGTGTGTGTATCTATAATTATATATATATATCATATCATATCATATCATATCATGTTATATCATCATTATATGATTATGTGATATCTCTCTCTCTCTCTCTCCATCGCCTTCTCCTTGATTTATAAATGTATATCATTACTTAGCTTGGGAGGCTGTCAGTATCCTTCAACCAGAAAAGCGGCTAAGGGCTACGTGTCAAGTGTTTGGAAGTGGGACAGCTTCCCAACAGTCCGATGCCTCACTCACTGTCGGCAAATGACCTGAGCCAGCAATCGGTATCGGCATCATCCTCTGCAAACCCCCTGACTACACAAAATGGCAAACTTCATGGATCTTGATGGCATTGAAATATTTCATAACATATCCCGGTCGTAGTGTAGATGACCGTGTCTGGACCCCTGGAGTTTCTCAGCCCTGCACGCCCTGGGTCCGCGAAAATGCTTGCGGTAAGCTTTTGAGACAAACGAGCATTTGCCGCCTGCTCCTGGATGCAATGTGAATTGCAATGTGAATATCAATCTGAGACAATCTGAGTGCATATATTCATATATTAGGAAGCACTCATATATATATCATATATCCATATATGTTTATATCAATCCTAAATTTCCTAAACAAAGAACTTCAACAAACCTGGTGCTCCTGGTCGATCATATGCATTGATGCCAAGGATTCCGTGCCACGGAAACTGGCAACCCGTCACCCATCACTGCCGTAAACAATGTACCCTCTGGTAATTTAACATAGCTATTGAAAATGGCCATTTATAGTGGATTTAACCATTAAAAATTGTGATTTTCCATAGTTACGTTAGTTTACCAGAGGGTAACAAGGTTCTGGCACGGAGTCTCGGGATACTTGTGTAATAATTGTGTAATGTTGTGTATATCGTTTTGCAGTTTTGCAGATTTTTGCAGTGCTTCAATGCTCTGTCTCTTCCAAATGGCCCAGCCATCAGAAACAAACGAGGTCGGGTAGGCTGGACCGAATGCCTAAGCAACATGCGAGCTCGCAGGACGGCCACCAAGCGCCCCTTTATGGGATCTGAGGCGTAAGAACTTATCAAGTCGCGACTCAGCCCACGACGGATTGGCATGTTTGCGCGACACATTCCTATCCACCTGCCCCCAAAAAAAAGCTCGGTCCATCTGCAGCTTTGTCCACTCCATCCCGTTTCGGATTTGAAACGCTGCACCCATGTAGCTTCAAGGTAGAGTTCACTTTCACCATGCCACCGCATGAAACAGCCCAACCTCTTGTCCATGGGTTGCCCATGGCGGAGGTGTAGCCCCTACTGGCGGAGCCTCACAGCCAAAACTTTGCCATATGCCCTCATGAGTCGAAGATGCGAAACTAAGTTGGGGACGTTCACGCTATGCCCTTGGCAAGGTTCCAATTACGACATGACTAGGTCTGGTCTGAACCCGGAATGCTGACGATCAGCAAGTGTTTCACTCCAAGCTGTTACCATGTCTAATGCTGAAAGCGAGGACTGCTGCATGCATATAGAATGTGGCTAGTAGGTAGCTTGAGTTTTTGCAAAAATGAGCAGATGATAGATGAAATGAAAACTGTCTACAGTCTACATCAAACACACAGGACGTGGCACTGGCAACAGCAAAGGCGTGATGTGATTTGAGTTCACTGCCGACGGAAGCCTTGCCGACTGGTGGGCAGTTCCTACCAGCAAAATGATGAAAATGAAGCAAACCAACCAGAATCCTGCGTGGCTGGTTTGGTACAAGTAGCACGTCCGTGGCACGTCCGTCCTTTGTCTTGGGACAGGACCACCCCAGCTTGTCTTTACCTGCGGGTTGCAGGCCTACATCAGAGAATCATTATCCTGCCTTTAGATGCCTTTAGAGTGCCAAACAGCTGCTTCTTCTATCATATCTTCCATCTTGCCCCATTGTAGAAAATTATTGTATGATTTGTGTGGAATCAAGTGGGCATATTGATACCTGAACAGACTGGAATTCAGTAATCATAAAATCATATGAAATCAAATACAAGCTAGGAATTCACACTCAGCACATACTGTAGCTTGCCAGGGACTTTCTCAAAACGACTTCTGAAATCATCACTATTCCTATTTGCTGCGGAGAAACGCCCGCAGCGGAAGGGGCTGATGGCATGCACCACTAACCTGCGTGCCACAGGACACTACGCATTGCCGGCACAAGGAGCCTCAAAGGATCTGGGTGTGTGGCTGAAGATCAGAACGCCAGCTCCTGACAAACTGAACATCCTCAGCCAACATGCAGCAGCTTGTGGCACAGTGAGTGACAGAGTTGTGGCAGAATGCAGGCTTTCCAGCATCTGAGCTACGGACAGTTCCAGTGCCAGTAGCTGCGTTGGAGATGAAACAAAAGCAGCTTGATTGGCAGGAGGGCGACAGAGAGTGCATCCATGGAGGCCAAGCTTCAATCCACTCAACGCCAGACGCAATAATCGCAATCAGTGTATCTTGGAACCGCATGGGCCAGCACAACTGGCGCAAACGACATGCTGCGAATGACTGATGATATTCCATGATATTCCCATGGCATATTGAAGTGCTCTGAGTGTGTATGATTGCCTTTTCCCTCCCAGAGTTTGCACGAACACAATTGCTGCAGTGAAACCTTCTTGGACGCTGCCTTGCAGCTCAGCTAATTCTGACCTCCGGGTCTGGTGTTTGAACCTTTGCCTCAAAAAATGCGGAGGCGCATTGGAGGTCTTTGTAATGGTACTGGCCTGAAAAGCATTGGCAACTCCTTGCTCTTTCAAGAGTGAATCGAGTTGAGTCTGGCAAACTCACTTATGTAAATGCAATGAGATGAGATCCAGATTGATGCCACTGCTACGTCCATCTGAAAGCATGAAAAGAGCAAAGAGTTCTGAACCCAAAAGCAGGCTCGTCTAGCTGGAATGGCAGTCCAGCCCAGCATCAACTACCCCTTGGATCCTAGAAAGAAAGCAGCTCTTGGTGGCTGCTGCCGACGGAAGGGCCCAGTGCAACCTACTGCATGCAGTGCCACAGGCTGTTCCTATGACACTCCATTGGTGCCTTCGGCCAATCCTATTCAGCACATCTCAGCATCAGTTTGTCTAAGCTTCGTTGTGCTATAATTACTCCATTGCAGTGGGTGCCATGCAAAAGTTGGGATATGGGATTTCAATCCAAGGCACAAACCCACTGGATAAAGGAGCAACAAAACATCTCACGTGATCCGAGGACTGCGAAGTTGTGAACTTGGAGGAGGGCCTCACAAATGAGCATGGCGGGAACCCTTCAGTTGCTGCATAGAATGCTTTGCTGGCTTTCGTTTTGGTGTTTGTTCACTCCTCCCTCAGAACACCGCAGAACCCATAGTAAGTGCTGTGGATGTGGGTATTGAATCATTGAACAAACGCGGAAGGCAGTCCAGAGTTCCCGAAAACAAATTCCAAAACAAAAAATTGAATGCGTCGAGTGGCTGCTGAAGTTACTATACCCCATTGGCCACCCCGCTTGCGCTGGCAAACTTGCAGCATGTGGAAACTCGGAATAACTCTGAGTTGGTGTGGGGAACCTTGGCCAGGGGGGCTGAACAAAGCGGAACACGTCCACAAATTGTCAAGCTAGAGCTTCATATCTTGAGACCGTTCTCCTACTAATGCCACGAGGTTGAGGGTGGGCCCAAGCATGCCCATTCAATACCTATATAAATCAAATTGAAAGAAACATGGAAAGCTTCCTCAGATTGGTCTCCCAGGAGCATCGGGCGCATTTCTTGTGCATGCCACGATGAGAACTCAGGCCTTTGTGTCCTCCAAGTATCATACTCCCTGACTGCTTCTGCACCCAGGAAGTGGGGCATCCAATTCGGCTGGTCCTGCGTCTCACTTGGAGGCTGAAGCCACTGGGGCTGTCCCCCCCATCCTGGTCCCGCTGGTCCACCTGGTCCACCTGGACCGCAGCCACCGCAGCCACCGCAGCCGCCGCAGCCACCTTGACACTGGCCTTGGGGCCCTGGGCTCACCATGGGAACACTTCGAGGTGTGGGAGGCAGTTGGTGGAGCTGCCAACTGCCCTGCTGACCTCCACAGCCACTTTTCCAGGTACCTCGTCCACTCATGGGCGAGGCATCGGAAGTGGGAGCCTTTGATGGTTGCGAGGCGATCTGGTGCCAGGCTGCATCAGAAGCAGCTTGGGAGATCATGTCTTGTTCCAGCTGCTGATCTGCAGGGAGTGGCATGTATCTGTGCCCTCCCAATTTTCGATCTACGCCTTGTCGTGACACTTGTCGTTCTTTGGACCGACGGGTGAAGCGACACCTTCTCAGCAGCAAGTATGCGGTGACCAATGCAGCGAGCACCAGTATCACTGCAATCCAGAACCAGGGGTTGGTAAAAATGCCACCACCCTCACCTGGAGAGAGGCTGCAAAAAGACGAGGCTCCCAATTATTTCATCTTGATCACTGAAGCTGCAAGCCTCTAGGTATAAAAATTTATTCAAAACCTATATTTTTCCAATTTCCATGATGCGATGGAAAACAAGAACAAGCGCTCATGATCGCTCATGCGCAAAACAAGCAAGTAGCAGCGATGAAGCATGTGTTAAAGTTCAACTAGTTATAGTTGTTATTTTAGTATGTCTCCCCTTGCAGCGCCCTTTATGGTAGTCACTGGGTCAAAGCCCTGGCGCACGGGCACCAAAATAGCTAGCATGTCAGATCCACCCACACAGATGTTCATCGCTCAAAAAATGGCTCCCACCTGCCACAGCTGCTTCCATCTCGTCAGCAGAAGGTTCATAGACAGATGGAAGGCCCTGACATCGCTTGGGTCCTGCCATTGCTGACTCAAAGAAGATCGGCCTGGCACTGGAAGCGTGCAAACTGCACTGTTGCGAGCCCTTGAAGTAGGAGAAGTAGGTGCCTCGGCAATCTAGTGCGGATCATGCCTCCCTCATAGTCAGTAAACAATTAGAAGGACCGTATATTTAAAAAAACGACAGAAACCATTTATTGATCCACCATGATCCACCTATGCACAAACCTGACAGGATCAAGCCACAGCCTTCTGTCCTTTCACACATAGTTTGGCATGCTCTTGCAGTGAGCGCTGTCACCTGATCCGTCATCTCTGGGGCCAACTTTGTCCCTAGCACAAAGCATTGCGCGAAGGGTATGGCAGCCACCAGAACCTGCAGCTGGCTGGGCCACGGCTGAACTGTATTGAACTGTGCCATGCCTCAACACTTAATGCTTTCATGCAATGCTTCTTACGACTGAAAAGATTTTATGAGCGCAAACTGGCAAAAACGCAGGGGATGTTGTGTCATCTATCTATCAATGTTCCGATGCAATGATATGCTGCATATGCTCAATTCTAAGTAGGGTCATTTGTCTTTCCCCTGTCGTGCTTGGGTGAAATGAACCGATCAAGGAAAACATGTTCACAAACAGCCTGCATCTTCGCTTCTGCTGAAGCTGTGTCGGCTTGAAGCGCTCCTCTCAGTTTCCGATTTGCATCGCTCTGGGCAGCGATTTTCTCGATGTCCTCACATCATTCAGGGTAGGTACCCCTAAATCCACTGGTTCATCATTGTGAGTCCTATTGAAATTGCCATTTGGGGTGGTACACGCTAATTTCAGACAAACCCGTCCCAAATCATCCCAAACACATCAGCAAAATTCAGCAAAGCTGGGTCCTGCAGCTCGCTCCCTGCAGGCATGTCTATGAAGGAGTCCAGAATCAGTTTGCCCGAAACTGTTTGATCCTTTGTCATGGTGACCTTGCCCACCTGGCCCTGCATGTCGCGTATGTCGTGAATAGGAATGCTGGAGGACTTGGCCAATTCCATGGCGATCTCAACTTGCAGAACTTGCCGTTCATCCTCCAAATTGGTCATGTCTCCCAGGTCTTCAAGTGTCAACCTGACCTGGGCAACACATCTGGCAGGCCCAGACATAGCTCCCTCTGTTGTCAGCCAAATCGCATCGAGTCCGTACATCTTGCAGCTGCCATCTTTGGGATAGAAGGTGAAGTGCGCACACCCAACAGTATTCCGACAGTTGACCTTGAGTGACAACCAAAAGCTACAAAATAATGGGAAAAGGGTTTCTGGATCTTCTAGCGTTTGGAGGGCTCTGAAACCACATGCAGCCTAAAGAACTATTTGCCGTGTACACTAATCATCACTAGTCACTGGTCTTGACCGTGTCGTTTACAAAATATGTGTATTTCTTTCTCCGGGTAAAACAGATTGTGCGTCGCGTTTATCGGCAACTTGGGGGAAGTGCAAAAAAGCAGTTGTCCTCTTCTATCATGGCCGGCAGAAAAGGAAGGGTCTCCATCACTATCTGAGCCATCTGAGCCTTTTTCATTCTAATATTTCTTGACGTTTCCAGATGTTATGAAAAAACAATACCATTCTAGGCAAGATTCTTGACATTCCGTCAAGTTCATGGTGCGCGAAGCGGTTCCAGCAAGAGTCCCTGAATATTCGATGTTTTCATACAAACATCGTGCCACGGTCTCTCCCGGCACCGTCGCTTGCTGTTCGGCTTTGGCGACTGCAGCACTTTCCTCTTTCTTTTCGGCCTCAGCAGCCTGACCTCCGGGTGGTTTCCCTTGATTCTCTGGAGCGCAGCTGAAGTAAATGCTTGCAAACCTTGGACAAAGGTGGGTGCGGACTGAAGACACATTTTGGTACCAATGCTTCATCATGTTATTTCTAAGCTCTCAGATGCATCATGGCTTGCTTCATGGGAGCTCCGCATGATTTGCGAGTTATTCAAGCTATGTCGATTTTTGACAGAAGCCTCATATCCTCACCATAGAATGTGTCAACTGAGGTGAGCAACTCCTTTTCTGAAACCTCCTCGTTGCCATCTGCATCTGCATAGACAAAGGATTCGTCCGCTTCAGCTTTGCTCATCCCAGCCTCTGGACTGTATGTGTTCCAAAAGGATGTCTTCCACTTCCTGGAATCAGCGAAGAGAACAAAAGGCTTCTGGCTACTGAACTACCTGAACTAGTCCAATATGTTCCAAGAATAAAGCAAATCTACTGTAACACTTCAATTGGCATCGAAGGGCTCAGGTTTCAAACCTTCTTGAACATTATATGAGAAAGAAATTGAGTGGTCTTGTTTCCACGTCAAGACCATTATCAAGTACACCTGGTGGGATATTGTCGGGGTTGATGTATCTAAAGGACAACACAACACAATCAAATAACATAAAAATAAAGTGCATAATTAACTAATAAGGCTAGGTTTCTCGAAATCCACTGGACTTTGAAAGCCGAACTCTGCTCCACTCAACCTTAGCAGCACGGGGTAAAGAGCAAAAATAACTCAAGGGGGGATCTCTTGAGAAAATGTCAGGTTCGATTGTCCACATTCATTTCATCATGCCAAGAAACGCCTTCCAAGCTTCCTGCGACGTGCCATATTGCTTTCGCAACATCTCGCACCAGCCGAACATCGACAAGTAGGTGCTTGCAAGTCCATAGGCAGTTCGAAACCTTGAGACTTTTTGAAGGTCGGAAAAATAACATGAAAAAAACACTGCAAATCATGGAAACCAGAAAAGTTGTGAACCACTTTCAGCAAAGGCACTCTATCGGTTCCACATAGCCATCAGGTGGTGTTCCTCCTCGACATCGTTCAGTCGCAAACGACACCAAAAAGAATGTTGCAACAGGTTGGGGGCTGAAATTGCTCGCACAATCTCGCACCTATTTTGTTTAATTCCTTTTGGTTTCTTTTTGGTCTACGGTCCTCTTGGCTATTGATTCGAATAAAACTCAGAGCGCGCATTAAAAAGCGCACACAGCAAGGCATTTCACAGAGACACACAACCCTTATCACAGACACACAGGACCCTTATCATCCCTTTTCCGTATCCAATCTCTCACTTGGCAGTGCAAACTTCACCAAGCTTCCCAATGTGTCAATGAATCTAAAGGCTTCCCTCCATCCAGGATGGACTAAGTTGGCCAATGGCCACTTAGCCCATACCTCACCAAACATGTAGTAAGGCACCTCAGGCAGCGGGCACCAGGAAGCGATGGGGAAACAGACAACCGTGCCGGTGAAGCAGTGAAGCAGCTCGGATGTCTTGGGGCCCAGCTGGTCCGGCAGTCAGGGGAATGACCTCCTCCATTCTTTTGTCACAAAGGTCACGCCAGGCCTTGGCGTCAGGAAAGCTTTTGGGTGATCTGCACTGGTCATATCACATCTGGATAATGACATGTGACCTGACATGTGTGGTTTTAGAATGTTTTAGATGGTGTTGCTGTTACTCTTTTTTCTATGTTTCTAGTTCTAGTGTTTCATAGTGTTTCTATGTAATATGTTAGTCGTGAGGTGTTAGAAGCTCATGTCAAGGAAACTGATATGAAGAATCTTTTAGAAACCTTGAAATGTCAAGGGACTTCATCAGCAGTTGGGTACTTCTCTTGTACCCAAGAGCTCCAGTTGAAGACCAGCTGTCGGCTGGCAAACCGCGAAAAGTCGCCGCAACCCTGTGCAGCGGAAGTGGGATGAAAGCTGAAAAATGCTGCTTGGTGGTGGTTCTTTCCCATTCTCTGACTGTTTTCTGCTTGGCAAATCCAATCCTCACCATACCTGTTCAGCTGAGTGGCCATTGGAACAAAAGGCTTCGTGCAGCCGTGGAATGCGCCATAGCTGTAGCCTCAAATTGTGCTTGCGATGCCAGGTTTCCAAGTGCCGCCGGATTTCACAGGACCCTCCCCGCGGCACTGGCATTCCAAGGAACTGATGTTGACCAGTTCGTGCCTTCCTCCTACAGGAACACCGCGCACTATCACGTCAAGTTCCTCGACTGCATGTGGGTCCAAGCTTGTGGGCTTTCTATGGCTTTCTGGTGTTTTGGACTGGGCTGTTCAATTTAGCAGCTCTCTTGCAACCAGCTGGCAGATTGAGAAGTACCAACATAGTTCAGGCCAACACGCCAGGAGCCTCATCACAGTCTCTTAGGATGGCACCCATCCACTGAAAGGGATCACAGCAGGTCAAAGCATGAGTTGCTGCATGCCTGCCTTCCCAAATTGATGTCTTGTCGGAAGTGACTTGACCTGCAAGCTCCGTTGCCGATAAGCCATGGCCAACGCAAATCATCAAGACACATAAATTGCTGAACACGATAGAACTGTAATCATCAATGATCATATGCTGCCTTGCCTGCGTCCAGCTGCAAAGTCAATCCTCTCCATGCTTCTGTCTTCTCAGCATCTTGTACAAAAGGTATCTCCTTCTGCTCTATGGGGTCATTGAAGGTGATCATCATGGCAAAGCTTGCAGTTACCAAGATTTTCAAGTCCTCTCCAGGGTCTCACTCTAAAGAGCAAATGAAGCAATAGCTTGCCACTTCATTCTGTACTAACTGAGCTCCCTTGTGCCTGTTGGAGAATGTTGGAGACATAAACGGCATAAACGGTTTGTGTGCCAAGACTGTCTTGCCTGCACTCCCGTTGGCACCCTTACGGTGAAATCTTCAGACTTGCTCACAGGGGCATAGGCCACACCTTGCAACAGAAATGAACATGATCAAAAGGGTACATGGGTATCTATTGAACGTTTGCGCATCACTCATGTACCAAACTCCTTCTCCTCACGCAAGGGAAAGAGGCTGATAACAACATGGAAAGGACCAACAGGTCCAGCTCATGCATGATCCAATCGCACCTGAGTTCTGGTCACAGGGAAACAGGACCGTTACGTTCCGGAAATAGCCCTTTGGACAAACACCTGACGCCTCGGCAGCGACAAGTTCCGCAGGAAGCTCATGGTGACTCATGGCTGGCATGATTCTGTACCTTGCTCAACCTTTCTCATCCCCTACCAGATGCGCCAGATAGATTCAAATAGAGACTATGAGAATCCCCTGCACCATCTTGTAACAACATGTCCGAAACCATCCGATTTGCGGCGCTACTGCAGAAACTTGCTCACAAGTTTGATGCGATAGATGCTGAGCGCTTCACGATGGGAGCACGCGCCAAGCTCAACGAAAAGCTCCAAAAGACCAAACAGCTGAGAAGCACCCATCTCTCCATGGCGGCACATGCTCAAAGTACGGGATCTGAACGTCGTTCTTTCTTCTTGACCATCATACAGCTTTTTTTTCCAAACTAAGGAAATGGGTCAAGGCCTGTGGATGGTGGTGCGCTACAGCATGTTACAATATTGTTTCAAGACATCATTTGCACCAGACTTTGCATTTGGCCACTGCATGTTGCTCCATACTCAGTGAAGTGTGGCGTGCTGATGAGTAGTGCATCCAGAGCCTCTAATGTCAAAGCTGCGACCGCAAACACGAAATCTGTTATTTTGTCATGAACCTCACTGAGTCCAAGTTCCTTGGCGATTGCTGCAAAACATACGTTGACTGAACCTACCCGGTGGGTGAAATCAACAACCTCCTGAAAACATTGGCCATTTGGGGGGTCATCGTCACCGTCACCATCACCGTCACCGTCACCACCTCCACCACCACCACCACCACCGCCGCCGCCGCCGCCGCCAGCATCAGCATCAGCATCAGCATCATCATCATCATCATCATCATCATCATCATCCCAAAATATCCTTACCTATGTATATACATTTATCATCCTTTAATTATCTATATATAGGCACAAGTGTACATAATATGTCCATATAGCTTCTAACATGACTTAATACCACCAACCAGCCACAGGTGCACTGCTGACATTCCAAGTTCCTTTTGACCCTGGCAGCCAGTTCCTCTCAGGTCACTGTGGAGCTTCGTCGGCATCGTTTGCTGACTCCAGGGCGGCCCTTTTCATGTCCAGCAGCTCCTGATGAAAGGGCGAATGGATGACAATAGCTGTTGTTGCTGCACAGTTGTGGAAAGAATGGACCATTGGAAATATCATTGTATGACCATTATTACTGGAGTTAAACCCAAACAATCTGCGAAAGTTGCATCCAACATGTCACTGGCCTGTGCAACAGTAGGCCTCAGGTTTCTCGCATAAACACTGCTGCCACTCTTGGAATCACGGCGTAAAGAGTCTCAAAACTAATCCAGCACCCTGAGGTTCCTTCCAATCTCTTCAACATATAGCTCGTAGAGGGTACGGGGCCGCATGAGTTTTGCAGTTTGTAATTTTTGTTTAAGAACATGTTTTCAACGAGGAAGCGCTTCACCACATCTGAAATGCTAGGACTGTGACATCTCTTGCAAGGCATACTTGGCACAGGCTCGTGATGTCAACTTTGACAATAGCTCCTTAGTGGCAACGACTCACAGTGACACATAGTTACACACAATCACAGCAAAGGCACCTTCGTGCACAGGATTTGGGAATTCCATCCGGCTGCGAGAAGAGATGCGTCATGCATACACCTTTTATTTCCTGATAGCCCCCTACCTGTCATATATGATACACTTCGTTTGTGGCCCTGGTATAGCCTGACCTCATCTACAATAGGTCTTGAAAGCTGATTCTCAAACCCCTGTCTCTTTTTGTGGAGCCCCTGTCTTCTTCAGCATCCTAAGGATGAGAGTACCAAATAAGTATCCGCCAATATTGTATCAACTACTCGTGCGTTCAGCACCCTCGGCAACTCCGATTGCTTTCATCAGCCATGAAAAATACCCTTGTCCTATCCCACTATATTGGTTGGTTGATGGGTATTCGTGTTGTCGGTTACAACAATCTCCCAATAAACCAATATATCATATATGTGTGTATGTATGATTAACTATGTATATATATATATATATGTAACCCCTTAATAAGCGCATCAACAGGAATATGTTTAATGGCATCCATGAGTTTGGAACTGCAATCTGAGTTTGGCACTGACCTCTTCTTCTTGTCTGCCTCCAAGCACCCGAAAGGTACAGCATGCGCGGTAACTGACTCAGGACTAGAAAACGTCGAATGGAGAGGCGCTACACTCCCTGCACTCTTTGTGGGCATGGGATGGCACGGGTCAATCAAGGCCTCCTTCAGAGCGTCTTTCTGCCACAAGCTGATTGGCAGCAAAGAGTCTTCCAAGTTTCTGACCTCAACATCTAAAGAGCGTCTGGAGGTGCACTGAAGTTTGAGCAAACGCTGTGCATGTCATGTTCCAAATGAGAAAAAATGTACAGTAAACCGATTGGATTGGAGTTTCATTGGTTCATCATTTGTCATTTTTTTGTTGATGTGCCATATCACAAGTGTTATTTTGCAGTTGCCGTCCCACCCCGGTGCCTTCTTCACAATCTCCACCAGCAATGGTTCCTTGCCGTTTTCACACTGAGATCTGAAAGTTGCACTGATGATCTTCTTCTGGAGCAGACTGAGCTGATGACCATCTCAGGTTCTTCAGCCTTAATTGCAGGATCACCAAACATGAAATGGACTCGTTGCTTTGACACAGAGAAAGGTTCATGGCCACAAACAACTACAATTCGAACTCTGGGTTGTCTGAAAAGATGGCACCCCCTGAATCCATTGGGTCAACAATAATGGTCCACATCAAATGGCCATACCTATTCGGTATCATTGCTTCCACCGGTTTGTTTTCCCCCCCAATCCCAATCTCTAGGGCTATAATATGATACCCTCTGGTGAACTAACATAGCTATGGAAAATGGCCATTTATAGTGGATTTTCCCATGAAAAATGGTGATTTTCCATTGCTATGTTAGTTCACCAGAGGGTACTCCATAAAATCACCAGCATTTCTGGACAACAAAACCATCGACAGTCCATCAGAGGCGCATCCTGCAGGGCATCGCCACAAAGCTTCATCAACTCCAAGCGCGGCAGAGTGCGATGCAACCTGTGGGGGTCAACCGGTCAACCCATTTTGTTTTTGGGGAACCGCCATGAAAAATCACTGGTTGGTTCACTGGATTGGTTTAAGGGAAAATCTACAGGAAACCATGGTTTTTACCATCAAATATAGGGCTTTCCTGTAAATTTTCCCATCATCCAATTCTATGGATCACTGGTTGGTGGTTGACCTAGCCCCCTGAAAAATATGAAAGTCAATGGGAAGGATTATCCCATATATATCCCATCATATATTATGGAAAATAAACAATGTTTGAAACCACCAACCAGATCAATGTTTGATCACCCTTTTGCACTAGTCTTAAGCTGCCAACACAAAGAACAACTGGGAACGGAACATCTCAATAGAAAAAGGGACTTAACAAGGTTGATGCATTGCCATGCCAGTGGGAATCGAGGATGAATATGTTCTGCCAGCTCCGCCAGGGCACCAAAAGTCTGCAAGTCGGTGCACCCTGCCGAAGAAATCCACCCTCGCGTAGCTGATCGTTGTGACTTTCGATCCAATTCATTGCCGGTGATAGTACAGTTGCAAACTGAACACTGCTTTCAAATTCTTATATAATTTACACATATTCACACGTTCATTTATGGAATATTGCTGAATCAGGAGCCGTATGTGGCAACAGAAAAGTTCCGCGCTTGCGGCAGCCAAGCTACATCTGCTGACGTCGTTCCTCCACAACGGCCACAGTTGCTTGCATTTCTTTGATCCTTGGAGATGTGAAGAGCCTTTAGAAAGTAGACAGGAAACATATGGAAACATCATTACGATCTCACGACCATGCTGCCTGTGTGTCTGCATGAGTTGAGGCAAAGGACTGTATCTCCATTCTCTGGATCGCATCAATGTCCAAAAAGTCGTGCAAAACCTGCAGGGTCTCGACATGCTGTGGTTGAATGACCCACCACCAGAATCATGTAAACGCCATGTCAACACAAATGTGGTGGTTCTTCAAGCTCCCGGCAAATGCAATACAGATCAAAGTCACCTCGTGCGAACCAATTTCTGCATTTGAAGAGTCGTCTTTCACGGATTACGATTTTTGATGATATTCATTGTGTCAAGACAAATGCCGGGCGTATCATGATTTTCATGTTCATGTTCAATCATTGCAGCCAGGCCACAGACATGGAGGATATGACCACGGTGTAAGGCGGGCTCACCACGGCAATGTTCAGAATCAGCAGAGGAACTCCAATTAAAAAACTGAAGATCAGCCTGGTGAGTATCACCCGGATTCACCCGGTTCTCCATCATAGTGCTGCGTGCAACATCATGCAACATCTAATCATCATCCAATCCACTTCAGTTTCCAAGCTCTCAGCCTTGCATGCTCGGGGGACAGCACCTCTGCTGGGGCCGGGACTGCAAGAAAGGAATCCCCAAAGATCTGCAGGACATCTGATGCGTCAAGGCTCAGTGCAACTGAAGAGGAGCAACTTCATCTGCACCGGAAAGGGATCGTCATCTTCCACTTCGATTTGAAAGCGTCCATCTGGGCATGGTTTCACATAGGTCCAGCTCGCACTGCTCATTACACTCTACATCCCGTTTTTTTGTCTCACAGCTGTGACCATTATCGATCTGTCTCTCCTAAAAAAAAGGCAGACGGCTCGGCAGGATGGGGGAAAAGTGTGTGTGTGTGTGTGTGTGTCTGGGCATGCTATAGTACTATAGATGATGCTGGACGTGCGCGCACCAGCACTATCACTTTGCAGTGTTTCAGGATGTCTCAGGAAAGGCTGTGGATGGTTTTTGGGACCATAACCCGATAAACTCTCAAATTAGCAACAAAAATTAAGGTGCAGCCGACTTGCTCATATCAAATCGAAGCCTCATAGCAATCATAGCATGAAATATTGAAGCACAATTTCTGCTAAAACACTTGTTTGGTGATGATGTGTGACACATGAGCATCCCCAAGGACAGATTTGCCCAGAGACCACTTGATCTGCTGCTCTTTGGTCATATCACTATCCTTATCATGGCCAACTGCCAATCGTCAAATGCCCACAGAACTACGAAATGGTGTCACCTCTTAAGCTGAGATTCAAAAGCCGCTGGCAGGGTGAACTCAAATTCTTGTTCCTCTTCTTTGAGCTCCTCTTTCTTGGATTCCTGCGGGTTTTTCTTCTTCACCACTTTCACCAGTTTGGAGAAACCGGTCAGACTCATCACCTTGGGCAATGAATCAATGAAGAGAAACGCCTTGAAAGAAATGTGACAGAGGCAGTTCCACCAACACTGCAAACCCTTTCTATGTCATTGGTCCAGGATCCCAGATGGCCTTCTTTGAAACAAAGGTCGCTCGCTTCCATTTCTGCCGCCTCATGCTGGCGGTCATTGCAATCTTGGCATGATCGAATTGATGTACAGTTCCCAAACAATTGGATTCCCATCCCTTCACCAACCATGAAGTAGATCATCTGGATCCATCTGACGCATCTGATTTTGATGAATTTTGATGAATTTTAGGCATCCCCCATTTTGGTGATGTTTGACCAATACCCCAATTGTCATTGGCCAAACCATCCCATCATCTTGAAACTGCCCAAGAAACAGAGTTGAAGATGACTTCTTCGCAGTCTTAGCTGAATCAAAGTCCAGCTCAAGATGCTGAGGGAACAGCAGGACCAGAAGCAGAAAACAAGAATCATAGGGGCTACCCCAAAAAAATAGAAAAGCGAATCACAACCAACATTGTAGAAAAGAACTTGTTCATATACTTACTTGTTCTATCTTTTTATGGGAAGCTCTAATTGCCAACTTGGCTTCGTCAACTTTCTTCTTCAGGAATTTCACTTCCATTGCTTTTGCTTTCTTCCCCACCATTTCCTTGGCAGAGCGGGCTCACAGCATTTAAGTCGCGCTGCTGCTGAAACAGTTTACGAAAGCATACCTGGACATGTTCGGACTTTATGTTGAAATCAACGACGCTTAATGCCATGTCTCAGAATGGCTACCTGACTACTGAACGAAATTCCAAGTGATTCTGGCTTTACTCTACCCCGTAAAGAATCATTCAAGTATGCCTGGATTACTGGTTTTCCAAATTTCCAACTGCAAATTCAATATTGGATCATATTGAATCCTGTTCAATTCAGAGCTCCACGGTGTCGACAATCATAGCACCCGCCATGACTTCATCTTCACTGGCGATCACGAAGGGCTCTTCCAAAGGGTATGCTGAGCCTTTGGGATTCCATGGGATTCCATGGATTGATGGCATAAAAATTGCCAATATGTGGCCATGGATTGTTGCCATCACCAAGGCGCATTCTTCGAAGATTTTCAGGTATAAGATGAGAAAGGCCAGGAAATCCCTCAGATAAAACAAGCTGGCAATTTTTTTGGTGAGAAAAAACACAACTGCCACTGCCATTCTCGTAAGCATAGCGTGGACAATGCATGGAAACTTGGGGATAGATGTACCAGCGTGGCTGCACAGGCCAAGTACGGCCTCTGCCATCTTCAGTTCATGATGCATCATGAAAGATCACTGTCCACAGGGTTTGCAATTGACTTCATTGAAGTGGAGGTTTCCTAAAATAGGGGTACTCCCATTTCATCATCCATTTTAATAGGATTTTCCACTATAACCCATCCAGCTATTGGGGCACCCAGGAAACCCCAATTTAATCTGCAGTGAAGCTTCGGAGTTGGGAATTCGCGGAAGCTGCGCACTTTGGACATGATTCCCTTCAAGAGGAAGTTTGCGAGGTCGCGCCTGCATGCCAATGCTGCTGAAAACATGGACACAACTGGGAACAAATGGGAAGAAAGATAGAAACATATAGTAATGAACTGAAAACCCTTGAATCAAGCAGGAAGCAAAAGAACAAGAAACAACAAAAACAATAGACTCAGGCAGCAGTGGTGGCAGCAACAGCGCGTTGCTTCTCATCAAGACCAGTGTGTGCTGAAAAGGTCGAGCTGATCAAAACAATCTGGCCTGTGAGAATCCAGACTCCTTTCTGCAAGGGCAGCCTGCAAAGAGCAGAAAGCCTTTGCCTCTTTCACCAAGTGGGTCTGTAGTAACATTTGAGGCTTGTCCAAACATCGGACCGTTTGATATAAGTAAGACGATGATCAAGCATGAAACCTTGGGATTTCCGACAACTTTCAGTCAACCTATTTCATCTCCGCCATACCAACATGTCAAAAGATTTCGATGGTTACCAGGAGCAGTTTCCACAGACAACACTGGGAAGCGTCATGCCTGCGTGTCAGCAGATTTTGCGAGCATCGTGTCGAGATCTGAAACCATGCCGTTGAAGGTGTTCATCATTTGGTCTTTGCCTGCACTCCACCAAGGTTTGGCTTGGGGTAATGATATGGAAATGACATGAAATGACAGCATACACTTGCAAACATGATGAAGATTTGTTTCAGATGCATGAAGATGCACCAACTAAATACCACTGTTTTCCTTCTCAAACTGCACCAATGGCATGGAGTACCACCTGACAGTGGTTTCATCAAAAGTTGCCATGTGCTACGGCTGTACCTGCACTACCATCAAGAATGTAAAATAATGTACATAAATATATGCTTGGCATTGCTTGGCCTGAGTGACTCTATACTCTTGTAGTGTCACCTCTGCCCCCAAACTATGCCTATGTAACGCCACATCCGAGACAAAGTCAAACCAAGGCGCTCTTTTGCGCTTCAGTGGAGCAGGTATGCAAATCGACACCTTCGCATGCAAGAGCGCAAGAGCTTTGAAAAGGGCACCGGTATCTGCCAAATATCCAACATGCATGGTAGAGTGGTGCCAATTTCATCAAGGAATTCATCTTTCATGGTGAGACAACTGAAATCATGACGCCCTGGCAAGGTCCATGAAGAAAGGTGGCAGCACAAGCAAAGCTGAACGGATTCAGAGACAAACATCCAATCAAACAACTGCATTCAATAACCATCAAACTACATTCTTCATTACCCTATGTTTGAGTGACCAATCATTTCGAATTATGCAGGTTAAATTTGGTGGGGCATGGTGGGGAAACTTATCAAATCTCAAGTGGGTGCAGATTGGAGGACAGTGATTGGGAATTCCTTGATCATCCCATTCCAATCTTAGCGACTGTATTGGACCAGCTCCATGTGAAGCAGCTGCAAACTCACCACTGCAAAGATGCAGGATGCAATCACCACCTGAACTTGTCAAAGCCGTGCACAAGGGCTGCAACCACAGTTCTTTGCACGCCTTTAAGACAAGATTGTGTTCAGGACTGCTGCAACTTCAAGTTCATTCGAAAAACATCAAAAAGTGTATTTCAGCAATTTCTAGCCCTTAAACTTACAAGCAAAGGATGACTTGTTTGTATATCAACTGGTCGATATTTGCATTCAAGTTACAGTGTAGTCCCAAGGGGCGTGTTTTTCTTCTTCCCAGTATTTCCACGTCAACACGAGTTGGATGAACAACGAACAGTTGGCAACCATTCCGGTCAGTAGGACCAAATGCGGGAAACTGTGAACTTGTCGAACATAACTTGGCAAATACCTTGGTCAAAAAGCCAAAGAGCGTTCACATGGCCTGCATCATACCCGTCCAATTCTATCATATTATATCCATACATCGCACAAAAATGCATCATCATCACCCCAAATCACCGCTGACTGCGAGAAACAAAATCAACAATTAATCCAGACCATGATAATCCAAGATACGAGTAGTAGCAAGTTGGAAGTAGCTCCTTGAGGAGGCTGAATGGTTCAAGCGGGAAACAACTTCGTCGTTCTTGCTGCGTAGATCTCGCTGGACAACTTTGCGGGTTGGTTTCCGTCGTCGGTGTGGCCTCAGTACACTGAACCACAACAAGGGGCTGCGAGGGTTCGAACATGTTCAAACACGTTGAAACTACCAATCTATGTCTATGAGTTTGCCATCGTTTGATATCGTTTGTCTACAAATACGGTACGCCCAAAAAAAAACGGTGATTAACTAACAAATTTGGGTGCTCCCCTAATTTTCAGACAAACCCATATTATCCCATATTACTGTACCGCCCTTCATGGTGCACACCTGGCGCATCTGTGTATTGATATTGAGGTCAACACATCGTAGCTAGGTGGCGCAGGCGATGCTTCTGCCAGCGGGGTAGTCCTTTGTGGTTGGCAGCACTATCAATAATGACACAAAATAATCTAAAATAATGCACAATAAAATGAAGAAAACCACATGCAACAAGTACAACTTGTACAACAACCCATGACTTGCAGACCAAGGACTCTGACATGGCCTGATATAGGGGGGTAGCGGCAGTGCCGCGAACAGACGGATGCTGGGCAAACCACAATACGACTGAGCCTCTTGTGGCTGAGGAACACGGCTCGTTGTTTGAAATATTTTCACAGTGTAATTATGCTAAAACATGGTGTTCCTCAGGTGTACTCAGCGGAAACCCAAACCAAAATATGCTGGGTAGTGACCCGCAAATGAAACGTCTTGTACTGCCGCTGCATACTTCTGCTGTTCATGTGTCATTGGTGTGAGATCGTGTGTGGTTGTGTGTTTCCAACGTGCGCGCGCACGGTCATGCCATGATGCCCACATGGTGACATCCATCAAGTCAATTTGGAATTCATACAAGTACTTGGGAAACGGTGCAACGTAGGAATTGTAGTTCTTGTAGTTTCTTGTTTGCTTGTTGGGTTGTGCCCTCATCCATGCAGATACCATATCCAAAGTTATGCCCACATCGACTTTCCTCGCCTTTTCGTATAAGTCCCTCATCGAACCGAAGCCCTCGTCCACGTCGTAATATATTTTTTCCAATACCTTTTCTTTTTCCAATCTTGCCATTAAAAGTACTTAGATTATAATTTTATGATATGTTCTTGTATCATAAAATCATAGTGAACTCAAACCAAGAACCTCCGGCACTTCTTCGTTTTCTTATGCTTTGCCAAGTTTGATTTACAGCTCATGGCA
>Ga0126342_10004382_pt1 | contig 24022 bp, 19 predicted proteins | sample Cyp1metagenome_FD_92528 | JGI IMG/M metagenome (GOLD analysis project Ga0126342, IMG submission 92528) | Coral microbial communities from Lord Howe Island, Old Settlement Bay, Australia - Cyphastrea 1 metagenome | ecosystem: Host-associated > Invertebrates > Cnidaria > Coral ...
CATACATACATACATACATACATACATACATACATACATACATACATACATACATACATACATACATACATACATACATACATACATACATACATACATACATACATACATACATACATATTTCCCATAAACCATAGAATTCACCAATTTGCTAATAAGTCAATTTAGCTGTCGATGTTGAAGCACTTTTCACTTGCTGAATTCTGTGGTTGGATGGTAGGGGGATATAACTGCAGGCCTCCCCTTCTACAGGGAAGGATTTTCATGGGCACTGGCAGACACCCCTGGTTGAGTATATAGGATCATAGGATTATTGTCGGTTGATCAATATACCCTAGGTATCCCCTATAGGTGTCCTTTTCCCATTGCTTGGTTGATTAATAGAGGGGTTTGAACAAACCCCTTGAACAACAGGTTTGATGATAGTATCCCATAGTATCCCGCTATTATTGGTGGTTGAAAACAAACACCTAGGGATGCCTCACGATGATTATTGGTTGATTTATAGGGCATTATACCATCCAATATATTGCGGATGATCAACGGATCCATGAGCTGGTTAAATCCATATTTCAACCAGGCAGTATAAATTGTACAAAGGGACGATCTCAAATGATATAACATGATATGTTTAACATGGTGATATAGTGATTAGGAAATTTATGGTGATATGATGGGGATAATGGTGCTACTTTCATGGGGACAGAATAGGGATGTAACCAAGAAGATGTCACCAGCTATTTGTGCCTTTGAAATGGGATATACCATCAACATATATGATAACTGGTTGGTGGTGACTGGAACCATGGAATTTTATGACTTTCCATTCAGTTGGGAATGTCAATTTTCCCAACTGACGATTTATCCATCATTTTTCAGAGGGGTCGGTATACCACCAACCAGATATTAGATGCAATTAGTAGATATTAGCCATTTATTAGGCACTATGAATGGATATCAACCTACATTACCCAAAGTAATCCCCAAGTCATAGGGTTTCTGTCATACGGAAAATGATGATTGGCCAGTGCTTCTAGGGGTACCCTGCGGAAAATCCAAAATGGCAATGGACAATCCACTTTTAAAAGTTCCATGGTTTTCCCCACCAAACACAGCAATAAAGACATGTGGATTTTCAAGCCGCGTTTGATTGCCAGAGGGTCTTAGCTAATATCCCATGAATATTCCATTAAATCCCATTTATAGGTGATATATGGTGATAATATGACATTAAGACCCATATATAGGTGATATTCACTGGTCATTTATATGTGATATTCACTGGTCCATTAATATCACATGATATTGAATATAATATGACCAGTGAATATCATGTGATAATATGACATTAAGACCCATTCGTGAATGTTGCTGGCAGCATATTCACTAGAATATCCCCAGCCCGTACATGACAACGATGGCTTCCCATGGAATATCCCCTGAAAATGGCTGATGTCATACCCCCATGATCTGTTGATAGTTCTGTATAGTAACACTTTTGCGTCCTTTTGGGGGTTGTTACATCGGAAATCAGGGGAATAGTAAGGGCTTAGTAGCCAGAACAACCAGGTCCATACTTCATGATGGGTTTCTCCATAAATTACTTGGATTTGCTGAAGATGATTTTTTATTTTCTCCATGGGAAATCCACTTCTTGGGTAATCTATAGGGAATATTTTTTATTTTTTGGTGGTTCCTTAAGCAAATCCATGATTATGTTTAGTAGGGCTTGCAGCTACGTTTATTTCCAGTTTGAGCACAATGGTAACTTTCCCACGGTCAAAGGTCTCGCTACTACATGGCTTGCCCTATTTTCAAACATCAAAATTTCAAATACATTTATCCTAGATATCCAAGGTATACATTTTCCCAGCACATATTTTAAGATATCCCAGGAACAAGTCGATACTTTTGATTTTGATATTTTGCCCTTTGATACCTTTGATACATCTTCTACATGATTGATCCTCTAAGGCGACTCGGAAAGCGTGGGTTTTTGCGGTAGATTTCACCCAAACGGCAAACGCAACATGTACTGACCACTTCACATGGAACCTTATTCACTGGCCATGATCGGAGAATGATTTTTCAAAAGCCCCTCGGGTTCCAGCGAACGGAAGCCATTCTCCAACATTCACCAACAATCTGCAGTAAACGCAAGTGCTGACCTCCGGTTCAGTTGGATTAGTCCGTGCAAGGTGATTCAGAAAGCAGATGCTGCGGCAGTCTGGAAGCTCAAATCCATGGGAAATCCAGGGGTTTGGCAATCTGGAAGCTCCCGGTTTTTTTCTGGGTAAATCAACTGGTTGAGAAGCTTATTTTGCTTCAATGATGTTTCATTTTTGGCGCTAAAAAAGGAGGATTTTCCCAGCTTGAAGAATTGCTAAAGGCTACGTTACGGCATGTGGACATTGCCTTTTCGGGTAACCAACGAATGGTGGATTTTCATGAGTTACCCCAGGGGTTTTACTAACACTTCGATTGCTGAAACAATTGGCTTTATCACATCACCAAATTCATGATTTTTTTGATGTCCGGATTTACCCACGGGGACATCCCATATTTTATTGGATGGTCAATTTTCCAGAGGATCGGACTCTCATCAGCAATTTGTAGCCTGTCACCAGTGGAATGATTGTACCAGCTGGCCATGGGAGGGCTGCCATCGGTGGAACTGCCGGAGATGTTTCTTGAAGATTTCCATGGCCATCGTCCGGATATGTTCTGCCGGCAACGTCCTCTGCTCTGACATGGGTATGGATCAATACCTATTAATACCATTTTTAGGGGAATGAACATCCATTTACCAGCTATTTTGATGTTCACCAGGGGTACAAGGTTTTGACGCACTGCCACATGCTAGATTTTTTTTGGTCAGGGTGTATGTATTGCTTAACTGCCCAGTTTGATAGGTAGAATCATGTAACACTGTAACATACTGTAACATAATTCTGCTGGTCAAATCCACCCCTTTGTTTGTAGACTCCCTATTTGATACCTTCATTGTCACAATCAATCCCCATGTTTGTTATACCCTCTTCCCGCTTGGTGAATCAACAATGATTAAAGGAGGTGTTAACCCATAAAGGCATACCAGAAACCACAGGTACATCATATCAACCATTCTGAAGCAGTTTGAGAATCAAAGGAGAAAACCCGTGGCTTTGGAGATGCCCAATTCCAGGTACGTTTAGGTTTTTGTCTACCCACCCACACAAGTGAGCACAGCCACTATTCAAGGCTCCTCTACTCATGTGACGCGTATGGCATAAATAGGATTGTCTATTGTGCGCTGTACATGGAGGTTTCCTAAAATGGGCTACCCCCAAATCCATATTAAACCGTCCAGCTATTCGGGCACCTTCATTCATGGAAACCTCCATAAAAAAAATATGTATACTGTACTCAAAGCATGTTTTTCTATGACCAAGAGCGGTAAACTTTGATAAGACCAGATCTGCCAATGGCAGCGGCAGAGGTGCCCTTGGTCTATGAGTTCAGTTCCAATCGGGCTCCTGAGGACAGCTGGAGGTGGTCGTGAGGGAAACTGTTGCTTGGTACGTGTCTTTATTTTATTACAGGACTACGATTGGACATAACCAATACTAGTGGGATTTAAATGGATAATTGATGCTCAATAACGAATTATAGGAGGGACGGCATGGGGACTTATCATCTCCAAATTGATTTAATGGAAAATTATTGGGCTATTAGCTAATACCCTTCGCCAATCAAACGTGGTTGGTTGGAAAATCACCCTTTAACGGAGTTTTTAATGGGGAAATCATCTAGGAATGGGGGTTGTCCCATTGCCACGGATTTGCCTGATTCTTTATGTTCCCGATTGGAAATCCACTACGTGCGGAATCTATAGGAAATATAAATAGATAAAACTATATGTACAAATATACAACATTTTCTTGGGGGTTCCTCAAAAAAAATCTAAGTTGAAGGACTATAAAGATCTATAGAACACTATTGTAATTTATTATAAGTATGATAGGACGAATACAACTTTACTATAATGATTTATTAAATCCTATATCTACCCTTAGGCCACTAAGACCCTCATAGACAACTTTTGTAGCAGCTACTTGCAGTATACATGGGGGGGGTGTTTCAGAGAAACCACGAAAAACGGGGCGAGAACAGAAAAGTTTACAGCACAGCACAGACATAACAACATTGCACGCAAGTTTCCGCTAGACAGCCTGGCAAGGCCGGCTTCTTATTACTTTTATTTATTTTTATTTTTTTAAATCATTATTTCACTGGCCATCTCAGGAACCTAAATTGGAGGTACCTACCATATATAAGGCCTATATAAGGCGTATGTTAGGGAAATTCCCATTGATTATTGTTAGTTTTTGAATGGAATTTAACCAAACCATTACATATTGCTTCAGGTTGGCCAAGGATCTTTGCAAAAAGGCAATTGGCATTGTGGTTTTGTTTTTCGGGGCGACAAATGTCACCCAAATTCGTTGAACCCCTTTGCGGTAAAGGGTAGAGGTGACGGGAATTTCGTTCTGCAGTCCGCCAGAGGCCCGCCTTTTTGGCCAAACTGGGGTTTTGCACAGCAAGCATTTGGACGCAAGCCGAACCCCACACCCAAGTGCAGGATGATTGACAAGCCGAGCAATGGACATTGCCTCTATTATGCAATGTCCTCTCGCCTGGGCGTCGAAGGAGTGAGACACTTTCGGCACGCAGCAGGCAGCCTTGGAAACCCATGGCCACAAGTGACTTCCCGCGAGTGCTGTGCGGCAGCGGCGAACAGAGCCATGCATTTTCTGATTCTAAAGGGAGGAGCTTTCCCAAATTGATGCTGATATATCTGGAATCAAGTTCGTAAACCCCAATGAACTGGGTTTCTTGTAGCATCTTGTAGCTTTGTGGAATATCACAAAAATATCCCCGCAATGTGGTTTTGGTGGTTTTGCTGGTGGGACGCGGTGACAGATGTTGATCTCCGATCCCTCCACTGTCTACTTGGGAGTTTTTCACCGCTTCCCGCGGCACTAATTGGACAATCCTTTTGATTATCACGTGAGCCATGGTCAATACTCACTATATGGTTGATGGTCATCCCATCCATAATAAGGATCCAAAAATAATGGTTATAAAAAAATCCCTATGAACCATTGGATGACTAGCCCCGTTTTTAATGGTTATTAACCATGAGTATTGACCATAGCTCACGTGGCTGCATAGATGCACCTAATTGCACTTAAACTTTTTAACCTTACCAATCTTTCGTTCACATCTATTTGGTTTCCATCTTGCAACGCCCCGTGTGGCAGAGATCCCTACCCTTCTGTCAGTGTCCTAGACGAAGGTGTGTCTTGAACAGAGTATTTCTATTTTTCAAAACGAGTCCTCCTGGGAGTGCAGTTTTCATATGATTTAAGGTGATCTTTTGAAAGGTTTTACTGCACTTCCCAGGGCGCTTTTACACAACAGTTTGACCAGAGTCTTTGAAATCTTGAAAAATCAAATGAAACACAATATATCCCAATCAATTTGATTAAACTTACATACAACCCCCAGAATTCACAAAACCTTGGAAAGACCAATAAAAACCGCAAAACATATTTCCAGGCTCTTTGGAGGGGGTCCATGCAAGAGTCCTTGATGTTTTTGGTTTTCTCGATTTTTTTTTTCTGGGACTCTTGATTTTGTGGTGGTTGTGTACTTTTTTCCAAACAAGGAGTGCCACCTCTTTTCAAAGGAATAAAAACATTGATATTCATTGGTTCAATAAAATATTTCAAAACAAAAACGGCAGGGTTGCAGCATGCTGGTACCAAACTGCATTTTCCCAGTTGATTGACGGGTTTGCTTTCAGGTCCTCGTACTTATTGTTGCCTGATGTGCAACTTGGATATGCGCCGTATACACACAATTTGAAACATTTTTTTTTTCCACAATGCATACCTATAGTTTGAAGTGAATCATGTTCTGCATTATTCAATGCATAAAACTTACCAAAACCAAAACACGCACTGCCACAAAGACTCGATTTTTCTTTGCAGTGGTCAAACCCCGCGGCGCACAAATCCCATGATGCACTGGGAAAAATCGTTCATTTTTTGGGTGCTTGTTTTTGGGGTTATTTGATACTGCTTGGATGGCATTATATATTTAAAAAAACTTATATTGGCTTAATGGGATAGCACAAACTTTTAGAACCGGGGTATAGATATGACCCAAGATATATAATTTTATTTATCCCACATTCAAAATCTACAGAGTATATCCCAATCCCCTGTAGTGTTTTTTGATTTCCAGGAGACCCACGGCACAGAACTTTGGTTCCAAAAGTTTCGAGAGGCGCTTCAGGCCGCCAGCTGATGTGGGTTCTTAAGTCACGGAGGATCCGCAAGTCGTCGTGGATTTCAATACTGGTCATCGATGGCTTGGATGATTTGGGGGTACCACCATTTCAGGAAAACCTCCACCATGATGGAATATCATGGAATATCCATATAAAATCATATAAACCAGTATTGTTATTCCAATGGTTTATTGGTGTTATTCCAATATATGGAATGGTTATTCGGGAAATTTCCATGTGAGCAATTTCAAGAATACTGTTTTGGATGATTTCTTTGGGTTTGATGAACCGAATTGAGGAAAATCATGATTTGGCTGACGGAAAATTGGTACATTGTCAAAACATGCACAGGGCAGTCTGATGGGAAGCATTTGCTGTATGGGGATATGTATATATAATTGTATATACATGTATACGCATTGTAGATACTTATTTATATACGTATACTCAATTGTATATACATTGTATACACATCTGATATATTAATAACAACAGTAATGATAATAGTAATAATAAGGATGATAATGACAATCACATTAATAATAACAATAATCTATATATATATTATATATATATACATTTGCCTAAAAATGCCGGATGATTGTTGGGATACTATCTGAAATTTTCGGTTTTGTCTGGCGAAGCCCCAGATATTTCTCCATTTGGGGCTGGCATCACCTCTAGGCGGCGCACCACGGCTGGAAAATCTACCCGGCCTGGTAAATCAACGAACTAAATGACCGTTTTCAATAGCTATGTTGAAAATCTATAAATATCTGAACCCAATCATTTTTATGTTTTTTTTTCAATGGGAATATTGGGAATATCATCTATGAATGATATAATTAAATAGATGATTTTTGATTGCTACCTTTGATTACCGCTATGTCTTGCCCTGCTCCGGCGCCCAGGGGTCTACGGGTCACACGACTAGCGAACTCCTGGCAAAAGTGCCATTGTTTGTAGGGGGAACTCAGTGACATCGGGTCCAGGCTCCGGGTACTCGTAGCTCCCAAAATGACCCGTTCGCCAGACATGGCAACTACCCTCTGGTTATGTCAACATAGCTATTGAACATGGCCATAGAAATAGTTTATTTACCCATTGAAAATGGCCATTTATAGTTGATTTACCCATTGATAGCATGGTGGATCTTTCCATCGTTTTTTGTATGTTTACCAGGCCGGGTATCAACGGTTCAGAGTTCTGGCGTAACTTTCAGCACCGTTCAGACGGTGTCTTCGAGGCCGCAGCCATGGGTGCAAGTCGACCGCGACAACAAGAGGCGGCATGTGAAACCAGGATGCGAATGTTTGTGATATCATGGGAATAGAATGGAGATATAATGAAATATATCAGCAACATTGTTGTGCGGCGAAGATTTTCAGTGATTTTAGCAGAAATCGAGCTGGAGAAAACTGAGCGAATGGAGATCATCTGTGGATTTCAGGCAACGAATTCGAAGCAAAACATATAGGTCCCAAGCATCGATTTTTGTGGGAAGTTGCTTGTAGGTTAGCTCGAAAATGGAAGATGACCCCGAAAACTTGGAGATTGTTTGAAGGTGTTCTCTCAGGATCACCATGCTGGTCCCCTCAGCCATGCGGCTGTGGTCAATGGGAATTTCAGGATCCTAAATTGGAGGTACTGTACCATATTTTTGGCCATATTTTGTGGGGATATAACGCCATTGAATTGGTGTAATTTTCTAAAAGCGCAGATCAAACTACCATTCGGAACGCTCTTGAGGAAAGGGGGTGTTGATAACCAATCCGGTTCGTTGAGGACCCGGTTACCCGGTTTGCTTTGGACCTTTTTGACGCTGTTTGGCCCGAACTCGTTGGAGGAATGATGATTTTGATTTTAGGATATTTTAGGAGTTCATGATTGACAGATGCTTCAAGTAAATGTGGCTCTCCCAAGTGGCAAAAGTACAAGCCTCAGCGTTCCAACCTCCTCCAAAGTCGAGGACTTGAAGGGTCTGGCCCAAAAAGCGCTGGGACAAGCTTTCTTGACACTTGTCACTGCAGATGGACATGTCCTGGCTTCCAAGGCGAAGACAACAAGGGAATCTCTGGATGCTTTGGGGATCCAAGAGGGGGACCACATCACAGCAATTTCGCAAGAACCAAAGCTATCAGCGACTGCAGACGCCTTTGCACTCTGGTGCTATGGAGGTGATTTCATCGTAGCCTGGGGCCATCCGGACCGTGGAGGGGACCAATGTTGCATCACTGAAGTGCAAGCCCAGATCAAGAATCTGCAAGAGATCAAGGGGACAAAGCGCGCATTTGCAGCTGTACAGGCAGATGGATCTTGTGTAACATGGGGTGCTCCATACTGGGGTGGTGACAGCTCACCTCTCGTAGAGCTCAAGAACGTGCAACAGATTCAGGCGAGCAGTAGTGCATTTGCTGCCATCCTGGCAGACGGATCCGTGGTTACCTGGGGCGATCGAGCCTGTGGTGGTGACAGCTCTGCAGTCCAGGATCAGCTCAAGAGAGTTCAGCAAGTTCAGGCCACAGATCGTGCATTTGCTGCGATCCTGGCAGATGGATCTGTGGTGGTCTGGGGTGATGCTTTTGCTGGTGGCGAAAATTCTGGAGTCCGGGACAAGCTCAAGAATGTGCAACAGCTTCAGGCCACAGCTAGCGCATTTGCTGCTGTTTTGGCAGATGGATCTGTTGTGACGTGGGGCAATCTGCATTGGGGCGGTGACAGCTCTGAAGTTCAAGATCAACTCCGGAATGTGGAGCACATTCAGGCCACGGCAAGGGCATTCGCTGCCATCCTGACAGATAGATCTGTTATTACATGGGGCGAGCCAGATTGTGGCGGTGACAGCACCAAAGTTCAAAGTCAACTCAGAGATGTGTGCCAGATCTGGGGCACGAAGCGTGCATTTGCTGCTATCCTGGCTGATGGATCTGTTGTTACCTGGGGTGACCCCCGCACTGGTGGGGACAGCTTTGCAGCCCAAGATCAGCTGAAAGGTGTAGAACAGCTTCAGGCTACAGCATCTGCATTTGCTGCGATCCTGGCTGATGGTTCGGTCGTTACATGGGGCCATCCAGATAGTGGCGGTGACAGCTCTAGAGTCCAAAGTCAGCTCAGGAAGGTGCAACAGCTTCAAGCCACAGATTCTGCATTTGCTGCCATCCTTGCAGATGGATCGCTGATTACTTGGGGCAACCCCAAAGGGGGTGGTGACAGCTCCAGAATTCAAGAATGGCTGGCACGGTTGTAGCAGAGCAACTGTCTTCTAGTTGATGGTCCAGACCAATCCTACTTTACCTGGTTGGTGGTTTCAAACATTTTGTATTTTTCCATATATTGGAAACATTTGGAAATAATCATCCCAACTGACGAAGTCATATTTTTCAGAGGGGTAGGTTGAAACCACCAACCAGTTACAATCGTGTCTAATTGTGGTGTGACTGGCTTGAATCCTCGACCATATTTCTGCTTGAAACTGTGCAACCACCAGTGGGACCAGCGACCAAAGATCCAATGGGAATACCCATGGGGAATCCATGGGGCATATGTGTTTTTTCGTCCCTTTGTTTGCCTCCCGAGACGTGCATTTCAGAGAGGGTTGATGTTTTCTAAGATAGCCAGGGGATGTGACTGGTAATCAAACATGGCTAGCTGGGATTTCCTGGAACTAAATTGGTTTAAACTGGGAATTCATCATGATATTTTTTTTTCCATTGCCATGTTTGATTCCCGGAGGGTAAGCAGATGTAAGCAGGGTAGACCAGTAGACCAATGATTGCCCAACATCGCATCCTTGCTAAAGATGGTGATTTTCCCTATGTTAGATAACCAGATTGTAAGGCCCCTTTCATATCCATTACTATTTATCAATATCCCACTATAGTTGATATATAGTTGATAGCTACTAAATACTACTAATACCTAATTCATTATTTCATAATCGTTATTATAGTTATAGTTACTCATCTCAATATCTCCTTATATTCATATAGTAGATACAATTCATTGCTAGCCATTCAAAAGTATGAATATAAGGAGATACTGATATTGAGATGAGTACCTATATGATGTTACTCATCTCAAGATCCTTACGATTAATCCACCATTTTTCTATACATGTCAGGCTTCCCCCACGACGCAGGAGTTGTTGGTCACCTTTCTTCAAAACTACCCACAGAGCTTCAAGGCCACCCTGGGCTATGTTGTGGATATGATGGGAATACAATGGGAATACAATGGGAATACAATGCAATATTGGGATATGGGTATAGTAACCGGGATATATATATGGAATATCATCGGGATATCATTATATTATCATTGGTATATACATAACATAGCAGATGTATACAAACAGTTACATTGAGCCTTTTGGCACTGCGAGTTCGCCAGACAAATCTTCAAAATGAGGTTTAAACATGTCCTCAGGCTCAAATAAGACAATATAAGATGATATAGGGGGTATGCATCCAAGGGCAGTTGATTTTTCTTTTGATAATAGGTATAGTATTGGAAGATTGGACATGGGTATAGTAACATTAAGATCGTCTCAATATTGGAATATAAGTATATTATCTGGGATATATATATATGGGATATAATTGGGATATCATTATATTATCATTGGTATATACATTATAGTTCACTATAACAATATTTATTGATTGTAACATAGCAATATTGGAATATCGGAATATCAGAATTATCAGGTCATTCGAGCCTGCACACCAGAAGATAAAGTCCTACTCGCACCATTATTTCATTATAGGATATCAATAATTCACCGGTGAGTACTACCTATAATAGGTAGGTAAATATTATTCACAATACTATCCAAAACCATATTAATTTTATTGATTTTAACACCTATTATAGGATATCTTTCTATTTTTTTGATTCTTCTCATGGGTTTTCGAATGATTATTTTCATTAGAAACATCCTTATATAGGCCTTATATATGGTAGGTACCTCCAATTTAGGTGCCTGAAATGGTAATTGATTAATTACCCTCTGGTAATTTCACATAGCGAACTAGAAAATCAGCATTAAAATAATAGGTAAACAATCTATAAATGGGTTATTTTCCACAGCTATGTTAGTTTACCAGAGGGTAGAAACAACTTTTGTAGAACATCATGGTTTTAAAATTCTGTTTAGTGGATTTTAGTGGTACATCTAATGGGTTTCAAATGTTTTCTAATAATATGTACCACTATATTAGATGAATGGGTACTAAAATGGACTAAAATATTTCTAAAATGGGGTTTCTAATAATGGGTACATCTAATAATATATTGGTTTTCATATTTGGTCCCCATGACATGATGATCACATCACCTCCACAAAACACATTGAGCCGGGCTCCCTCTGACCCCATCCGGAGTGGACACTTGTATTCCTAGGCCTTTCGTTTGTAAACCATAACTTACTGGTGAGTTTTACGCAAGGAATGGATGGGAATGTGGGTTGCTGGGATTATTATTGATAGTTAGCCAGTGGATCATTCCCGAAAATTCCCTAGGTTTAGCACAAGTAAGTAAAATTAAGTGCAACCGTCAAAACTCGCGGAAACTAAGAAATGTATTGGCCGGACATTGGTTTTCAGAAACAGCAAAAAAACTGAGGTTAGCGATGGGACCTTTCCGAATAGCGATACCCCATTTTGAGATCTGGACGGTATAATGATGTTTCATGAGGGTTGATTTCGTCAAATGCTAGCATCGATTGAAATTGGCCTGGGTGTAAAAGGAAAAGGAAAGGAAAAGGAAGGGAAAGTAACAGGAAAAGGAAGGAAAAAGGAAAAAAACAAAGGAACATGTAAATCAATGTAGATCAATATGGCACAGCGATGTTCAAAGGGCTACGAAACTGTGGTTGGCGATGGGACCTTTCCGAATTATGTTGTCCTTTTTACGAGGGAGCTTTGCCAGCCGCACTAATATGTACTTTTACCCTCTTTCACCAATTTAATCCCATGAAATCTCATTCAGTCCTCATGAAATCCCATCAGATGCCCATAAAATCCATCATACTATATATATATATGTATACCATCTGGTTATTCAACATAGCCATGGAAAATGGCCCATAGAAATAGATGCTTTACCTGGGTTTACCTATTAATAGCATGGTGGATCTTTCCATGGCAAACTGTTAGTCATAACCAGATGGTACACAGAAAATAGACGACGTGCCAAGTGCTGCCCTGCTGGTTTTTTTCTTCCCTGTAGTTCCACTGTGTTCCACATCCAACAGGTGGAGAAGAAGGGCTTCGGTGCCGAACGAACTTACCTCGTGGGCTGGCCGAGCCGTCGAAGCCGTCGAAGCGTTGCCGAGGTTAAGCAATGGCTCGCCCAAAATAATGGCATCCGAGGGGAATAACCATATATTTCTAGTGGTGAATAATGGTTTATAATGGTTAGTAATGGATAACATGGCTTGTTAATGGCCATTTTTTATGGTTAAGAGTATGGTTAATAACCATAATAACCATATTTATGACCCATTTCTAGATGGGATAAGCCACAAAGGGGGACTTGCCAGTGTTACTACTGACTAGTTCTGGGGAGTTTTTTCGAAAAAAATCTTCGTCTATGTGCCATGGTCAAGCTATATGGCTTGTTTTCTCACAAAAACAACGAGATGGTTAGCAATCCTTTCTTTATGGATTCATACATCCATATGGCAGTGTGTCAAAACCTTGTACCCCAGGTGAACATCAAAATAGCTGGTAAATGGATGTTCATTCCCCTAAAAATGGTATTAATAGGTATTGATCCATACCCATATATGGGTAAATTATAACGACCTCACCGTTCTCCCGAACCCTGGAATCATGGTTAGTAAGGGGAATCATCCCCAAATGGCATAACTATTCAGCTTGGTGAAATATATATATATTTTTAACCCAGATATTTTTCTGGGATCCAACATCATCCACTATCAGCATATCCGATATATCCATATTCATACATCCCCTAAATCATCATCCTTACATGGATTCCCAATAAGGGATGACCATGAATGACATCCATAAACCATACACGGTTCCATAGCACCAGTGTTTTGACCCTAGCAGACTAGCAGATATCACCAGGAACTGCTGGTTAGTGCTGGTTCCGCATAGGGTTTAGGGTTTCTTCAAAGCAGGCGGACCCCGGAACTGAACCCAATGGGTTTTGTCAATCATGAAATACCTCGTAAAATGCCGTGTTCGCCATGTCTTGTCTAGCCCATGTTAGAACAACCACACATAATATACAAACATCTACAAGAATCAGAACAGGATTAGTGGCTGGCTAGCTTGTTCCGCAGGCAGAGGGGTTGATTTTTGGCCCATAGACACATCACGAAGATAATCGAGTACTATGTCATAGCACTCCAAGAGTTGGTAATTGGTGGAGTATTGTCATTTTTGGGGTGTGGTGCTACCAGCCATCACCACCGTCACCATCACGGTGGTGATGATGGTGATGATGATGGTGATGACGAGGACGACGATGACCACCGAGACGAAACTAGACCAGAGGAAACTAGACCAGATGAAACTAGACCAGACGAAACTAGACTAGACTGACTGCAAGCAAAGCAAAAATCCGCGCAGAAGCAATGAAGCTAAAGCTATCACAAGATGTATCACAAGAACATCCACAAAACACCCTGGCAGGCCGGCGGAGTAAGTTTAGTCCCTTCAATCTTTGACCGAATTGAGGTGATTCTGATACCACATCTAACTCCTTCCCCCCACTATTCAAACATATTTAGACTATAATGAAGAAACCCGAAACAATATTGTATTTTGGTAGGGGATTTACCCGGCACCTTTTTTGCCGAACTATAAGGGGTATTTTGGGATGGGATTATCAATTAATATCCACTATTTTCACACATATATATATATATACATAATTATATATACATATATCCCACTATAGTTGATTATAGTATAGTTTATTACTATATGCCCCGTGTTAGTGAATGTGAACACGGGATGGAATTTGCCAGATATCCTAAAAAATCAAGTTAACCTACATTATTCACCAACTATGTAGGAGTGTTTTTTAATGGTTGGATTGAATATTAGGATGATTACCCTTTGGTAAACATACAAAAAGCTATTGAACATGGCCCAGTCGAAATAGTGGATTTACCCCAAAAAATAGCATGGTGATTTTCCATAGTTAGGTTCCTGCGTTTACCGGAGGGTAGGATGATTACAGAAGTTGAGGCCCCTAGTTACCCTCTGGTGAACTAACATAGCAATGGAAAATCACAATTTTTAATGGGAAAATCCACTATAAATGGCCATTTTCAATAGCTATTTTGACATAACCAGAGGGTATGTTTTTTTTGTTCAGTTTTCACTCCTGGGATCACCGTGCTGAACTTTGGCTCTGAGGTCTCTCTGCGGTGATGCCAGGAACCAAATCTCACAGAGAAGTCAGCCAGGTTACGTAAGTTGGTTGATGACCAGATGGTATACCCTCTGGTAATTTAACGTAGCTATTGAACATGATCATTTATCGTGGATTTTCCCATTGAAAATGGTGATTTTCCATAGCTACGTTAAATTACCAGAGGGTAAATATCATTGGTGAAATGTACTTAGAACTCATAGGTTACAATATACATATATATATATACAAATAATGTATTATATACTTATTATTCATAGGTTGTAATACATCAAAACAATACAGCGAAGATAAACCAACTTATCTGTACTACATACCTAAGTTTATTCATGGTTAACTGGGGCTTATAATATGTCTGTAGTTAGGTGGAGTATCATAAACCTACACAACTGGTCTTGAGCCTGGCTTAAGCATCAATTTCATGGTCTTGAAAACCACCATTTTTTGATATGGGAAATCATCATGAACTCGCCAAGATACCTGACGGTTGGATTCATGAAAATTTCTCCTAAGAATGACTGATGTTCATTGGATGTTCATGTTTTTTTTGGGGTCCCGGGGTCCTTCTTGTCCCATCAACATGCAATTCATGGCAGTCTGGGACTGGGAAACTCTGAGACTGGGACGATCAGGACTGGGTTTGTCGGATTGATGAAAGCTGAGGCCTGAAAAAGATCTGTACATAGCAAGTTACACCGTTGAACTGTACATAAACTGCGAGAGCTTCGCGATGGATTCATAGCCAAAGACTCCAAAAAAAAACCCGAAACCCAAACACACAAAAGAAAGAGTGCGAGATTTTTTGCAGGCGCTGGCTTGCCAGCAAAGGGCTTGTGTTGCAAGACACAGATCGATTGGTTTGAGCGTTGGGTCAAAGCTGCTTATGCAGCAAATCAGCACATCTATTTCACTATGGCTATGATGGGAAACCACACGACCACAATGAAATCACCATCATTTGCCGTTCTTGGTTGATAGATTACATTGGTATGATACTACTTTGCCACTTTCCGACGTGTTTTTTTTTTAATGCACGTGGTGATAAACACAAAAGAACCTATCAATAGAAGGCACAGTTCAGCCCTTGGAAAATGAGTGTGAAAACCATGGTGAAAACCATGACATGGAGGGAAAACCGTCCCAAATCTTTGGAGCTGCGTGCGCCACCGGAGTTTTTTGTTTCAAAAGATGTCCGATTTTCGATGTCACAGGTAGACCACAAAGCTGCCAGTCCCGGTCTTAAGAAACAAGAAGTTCAATAAGTACCAGGAACATCCAGGAACATCAAACATCATTAAACACACCAAGTTATATCAAGTTATATCAAATTACCATTCCAATTACCATTCCAAAAATGTCTCACCACATATCACCACGTCCATCACCACGTCCATCTTAGTTTCAGCCTGGCACGACCTGACATTGCGCGAGACTTTGAAGTTTCCACACCTCTGACGTAGGGAAACTCGTTGTGACTTACCATAGTTGCTTGATATTGCTTGATGATGGGATATTAATGGATATTTTTTGGGTTGCGTACATTTATGAACTTACCAGTTCACTTACCAGTTCACTTACCAGTTCACTTACCATAAATTACTTGGATTTGCTGAAGATGATTTTTTATTTTCTCCATGGGAAATCCACTTCTTGGGTAATCTATAGGGAATATTTTTTATTTTTTGGTGGTTCCTTAAGCAAATTCATGATTACCATAACTTCATCTTGGGGGTTATGATATGTTATGATGGCCCATATATATATATATAGTACGGATACATATGGATATCCAGTCTTTGCGGGATGGTCATTGGTCCATTTTCATAGGGATTTAGCCGGCCTGGTAATTTAACAGTTTGCGAACTGGAAAATCATCATTTTTAATGGGTAAATCAACTATAAATTGCAATTTTCAATAGCTTTTTGTATGTTTACCAGAGGGTATGTTCATTGGTAAATCAACTATTTCGACTGGGTCATGTGAAAAATAGCTATGTGAAAAATTACCGGCATAGCAATGGACAACCATTTCTTATAGGTACCCTCTTGTAAACATACAAAAAGCTATTGAAAATGGTCATTTATTGTGGATTTACCCATTAACAATGGTGATTTTCCATAGTTATGTTTGTTTACCAGAGGGTAACTCATCTATAGATTGCCATTTTCAATAGCTATGTTAAATGATATACTGGAGGGTACACCATGTTTTGACGCACGTATGGCCATAATTCCGAAAAAGGATGCCGTGAGCTGTCTTGACCCACGCAGCCCATGTTACGTAGGTCAATGTATCCAGAAATTATCGTTTTAATGATTTTGCATAGATTATAAATTTTGATATAGATAAATATAGGTCATATAAATACATGTAGCATATACTATAAGAGAATTCTGTGGGTTTGTTTGAGGGTTACCCCCAAATTTGATAGCTAATCATGCTTTGAATTTCCCTAGAGAATAGCAATTTCTGGGGGTATACCATGGTATGCCCCATTTCCAGACACGCCCATATATCAAACACATATTGATAGTGTAGTTGCGGGAGGTGTCACGTTTGGGGATGGACCGACCCTTTTTTGAGGGGGGTGAACATGCAGATATACCAGCTATTTTGGTGTTCACCAGGGTACCAGGGTTTGACACATACCTATATATGAATTATATATGTTCAACAATGGACATTTAAGTTGATATACCCTCTGGTGAACATACAAAAAGCTATTGAAAATGGCCCAGTCGAAATAGTGGATTTACCCATTTTCATAGCATGGTGGATCTTTCCATTGCTATGTGAAAGTTCACCAGAGGGTAGCCATGTTTGATCTTCTTCCACCATCAGCAGATTAGAGATCCTTAGAGATCCTGGGTGATTGCGGTGATTAATTCTATGATTAATTGTATGTTTATAGTATACCATGATATTGGTGATTATAGTATTGTATGTTTATATTCCAAATGGATTATAGTTGATAACATACCATTTGGATCCATTTGGGCGTTGGTTTCTTTGGAAACATATCCATTGCTGAACTCAGGACCATTTGAGTCTGACTACTCTCCGGTGTCATCAATTGTGGCAGGGGAATCCCTGAACTGAATGGCTCACCACGTTTGATGACACCAGAGGCTATCCATCTATTCATTCATGGAAGATTGGACCTAGCAGCTATAGCATTTTGTGATATATGGCCAGTCTCAAAAGGCCCACTTGGTTTATAAATATAGGGAGTCACACTAGCCAATACAGCGCGGACGATCACAATTTCCATCTGGGAATCTCGAATTTCCCATTGAAACATTGGCGACATTCCAGTGATTTGGTGAAAATAGGCTACCCAAGGAACCCAAGCAACCTAAGCTTTGAATCGTTATAATATGTTATAATCATCCATTTTCCAGAATTTCCGCGATGACCACTGGAGGCTTTCCTATCCCTATCCCATGCATTGCACAAAACCTGCTGCAGGTCGGACCCAGTGGAAATCGAACAGGAACCGAGCGACGCAGAACGGCCTTGGATGATGTTGGATTTCCATTGGATTTCCCAGCCATTTTTCCCCCATTTTACATATATTTTACAGAAAAATTGGTGAGTCAAGAGATGTCAAGAGGGGCCATGAATTTCCCATAAACCCATCGTATCGTTGCTATGTTTTGACTCACCTTCCTGCGTGCGCCTGCGCGCGTGCAAGGAGGGAGACGAAGAGGACGCCGAGGAGATCGCAGCTGAGTGAAGCATTTCTGATGGCTTTACCCTCTGGTAAACATACAAAAAACGATGGAACATCACCATTTTTAATGGGTAAACTCACTATAAATGGGTCATTTTCCATAGCTATGTTAAACTACCAGAGGGTACCCATCAGAATTGAGCTTTCAGAGCTTTCGAAAACAATCGTTCTATCTGGATCTATAGTATAGTTATGTAATTAATGATGTATAGTTGGGGGATGAGGGTTCCTCTTCAACATTCTTCAACGCAAAATTTGCGCTTCTTGTCTTCAACATTCATCATCCATCTCTTTCCGGCCTTGTTTCGGCCTTCGCGCTTCGCGGGGTGAGGAGCTTCTCGCTTGCGCCACGTGTTTCACCACCATCATCTATCGTGACGACATCCTTCAGGCGGGTGTTGATTTTCAGGTCATGGGGATTTTCATGGGTCCTTCAGGGGGATTTCCCGGCCATAAAATTGGACCGGAAATCTGATCGAAATCTGGTGATTCAGCAATGGATTTACCCTCTGGTAAACATACAAAAAACGATGGAACATCACCATTTTTAATGGGAAAACTCACTATAAATGGGTCATTTTCCATAGCTATGTTAAATTACCAGAGGGTACCCATCAGCATGGGTCATTAAATGTCCCCATTGAACATCACCCAACCATTAAGTATATGGTCTATTTCATGGCTACTTTTTTAGGTGATGTCCAATATACCCAAAATGGGACAGGCAAACCAACCCCTGTTCAGCCATGGTTATATAGCCTCACTGGTGATTTTTTTGGGCCAAAAAGGGGGTGAAATCCCACGGATCGGAGTCGGGGGCGATGGTAAGCCCAAGTAGTGTGGAAGACCCAATGGTAAGTCGGATACCTAGAGGATTCTAGAGGTGTATAAAACACCCCAAAGGACCCAAAAAAAGAATCAATCAGGCTAAATTAATTCGAATTGGGCATGCTTTTGTTTTTTGTTTGTTGAGGGTTTACCACATTATCAGTCCCTCTTCGAAGACCCTATTATTTGAACACTCTCATAAGAAGCAACACACTGGAGATAAATTTAATGTGGAACCCAATTAGATATTGGATATGCTCAATAGGAACATCATCTTCCAAATACTAACTCAATTACTCAATTCTTCTGTGGAACTGTAGCCTCTTTCGGGCTGTTTCTGGGTCATTTGGCGTCCCTGAAACGGTTGACATGACCACTTGCTTGATGTGGCTGCAAGTTCTCACCCCCAATACGCCCCCCTCCACACGGAGAGTAGCCTATTTGCGGAAGGGAACATGATGATAATCCATTGGAATTATGTTTTGACTTTGTAATCAAACAATGGCTATCTGGAAAATCTCCTATGAGTGTAGCTGATAGCTGGGAAAATCACATCACATATAATATATAACTAGTGGATTTTCCATGGTTGTATTAATGGTTGTCCATTGCACACTGTTTGGCTCTCAAACTTTCACTTCTTAAGAGCCACATTCGGATGATCTTAGAATCCAATCGGATTTTCTACCAGGCGAGGCCCCCCCATTCATCAACCATCGATTTTTTTCGCTGATAAATGTGACGTGCATCAACTTCTTGCTATCCGGGGGCAACAATCAATGTACTGGTTTATCATTATGATCAATCTCCACTATGAATCTGGTTGGTGGTTTGGAACATGACTTCTATTTTCCCATCTATTGGGAATGTCATAATCCCGACTGACGATTTGTCATCATTTTCAGGGGGGTAGGTGGCTCAACCACCAACCAGTTAATAGTCATATTATTGGTCAACTAACGGTTCTTATATAGATGGCATTAATCCACCACTGGTATCATGCCTGGAGGTTTCCTATTGAAAGCCATGGTTTTGGGGATACCCTATGTGAAGAAACCCCCATGGTAGATGAACATATCCCATTAGCCCGGGACCCATTTTTTAGAGTGTTTCAGAAAACACAAAAAAACGGTTCCCAACTGGTGCAGGATCTCATCCACAACATGTTTGCAAATCATCCTTGGAGAAATTCGCTGTGAACACGTCAGGAGAAGATCTCATCCTGCAAAGAGGTCGGGGCAGCTGTGACTCTGGGATGGCTTTGAATGGGAAGCCAAGCATTTTTTCGGTATATAATCTTATTATAGCCAACAATTATTATATATGTTTTTGGTTTATGTGAACATAAGGTCTATCCCGTCTACCCCTAAAATGACAACTTTAAAGAGTGAAATTCACGACTAGCCAGTCGATTTAAGTATATTCCATTTTTTAAACACCCGTTTTTCACAGCTCTGAACGTGAGGAGCTTGACTAGAACCACATTAGGAAAATCATTTGAACACGCAGTTCAGACATTTGAAGATGGAGACCATGTAACCGTTAAACCAGAAAAAACGGTTGTTTTTCCTAAAAATGATGGGGTTGGTTGGCCTTTTTCCCACTGACCTTTTTGTTCGGAGATGCAAGTGATCACCATTTCACCTCAGTTGGAGTTATTTCATCACTTTCATAACTGGCAAAAAAAAGGCAAAAAAACGGCTTTCTAACTGTATGTATCTACTTAAGGAATGTATTTTTCTTCTGGTCACGGTGGTTTCAAACATTTTTTATTTTCCATTTCATATATGGGATGTCATTCGAAACCCATTGACGAACTCCATCATTTTTCAGGATGGTTAGTTTACCACCAACCAGGTTATTATTAACCATCATCAACTATATAATAACATATAATAACCATATATTAACCATTATATATTAACCATTATTAACCATTATTAACCATAGATTAAACCATTATTAACCATAGATTAACCATAGATTAGTTGTTTTAGTTCTTTTCGGAACATGACGGAACTGGCTGCCGAATTCCTGCCGAATTCCTGCCGAATTCGGACGATCCGAGAAAATCCGATCGGTCCCACTTGGCACTGCTCGAAACGACGATGGAACCATCAGTTCAATGATTGATCCGAATTTCTCCTGTTTTCGAAATTGTACATTTATATAATATATTTTGATATTGATTGATGATATGAATTGATGACTTGATCCAAAAAATCGGAAAACAATTAGAAACTTGATATATATAACTTGAGCACATTGATGATATTTTGAGCTGAAAATCCACTAATGTGGTAAACCCAATGCCATAAACACCTAGCATTTCAGAATGGTTGACATCCCGCCCGTAAAAGTGGTGATGGCTTGGGGATGGTGGATATGGTGGATCCTGTTGCTAACATGAATCCAACCATGGCAAAAAGTAGGGCATTTCCACATTTCATTGTGACCCAGCTATGGCATGCTATGGTGGGGTGTTTAATATGAACCGGGGGATGGGATTATGTTAATATCCATCATTACACATACAAATCCTGCCATAGTTGATTGTATTGTATGGTTGATTCCAATTATAGCCATGAATATTGATCCTATAAGAAACTATGATGATATTTCTGGATTACTATAGCATGATAGTTAGCCACAGTTTGGTATCCGACTACTATATCACCTTAGTAAGTATTAACATTCATATATATTCCTATAGTAACAAAACACCCGTAACATCCCGTAGCATCCCCATATCCCCATTAAAACGGGGATGGTTCAATGGGAATTTCAGGATCCATTAACTATAAACCACCATTAACATCCATTAACTATAGTTATATCTACCATAAACCATACTTAAACCATAAAACGGGGATGGTTGATTAATCCAGAAGCCTTTGACGTCAGGTGGTCTATCCCTACGAGTTGACCGTGTGCGATCGCGATAGCTGGCTGGACATCCCAGACAGACAGATGGGAACGCTCCACCCGAAAACGGGGAAACGATGTGAAAAACCAAACACAATATATAATTTGCAACGAAACTTGGATGATTATATATGGTTTAATGGAGGTTCAATGGGATTTAATGAAATTTAATGAAATTCAATGATATACCCTCTGGTAAACTAACGTAGCGAACTGGAAAGATCCACCATGCTATTAATGGGTAAATCCACTATTTCGACTGGGCCATTTTCAATAGCTATTTGCATGTTTACCAGAGGGTAATTTGCAACGAAACTTGGATATGATGATTTGGATGATTTGGAATGGATCTATATAGTTGGATAATTTTTCTAATTCGTATTAAATAATGATAATGTATTGATAAGTATAGATCTTATACCTGTTTTTTGAGACCTCTCTGCACTTTTTTTTGGGGGAAAATCGAGGGAAAATCGAGCTGAAGACAGGATACTCCTTGGAGGGGCCCACCATCCGGGAGATCCAGTGGGAAGCTACACCACAAACGATACGAATGTTACGGGGAAAAGATATGAAAAAAAACTGGAATCATGATCCCAAACTGGTTGGTGGTTTCAAACATGACTTTTATTTTCCACTTCATATATGGGATGTCATCCTTCCCATTGACTCATATTTTTCAAGATGGTTAAATCCACTAACCAGCAAATTTCTTGGCCTTGGAAATTTTCGGGATGTGTTTCAAACAGTCCAGAGATGTCCAGCGGTTAAAATTATGGTGCGCTTCGTTAAAATTTGGGTGATCGCTATGCATCGCTTAGCCTTCAGAAAGGTGGTATGATCCCCCTGAACATTGAAAAATTGATCCTTCTGCAAGATCTTTGTAGTTTTTCACGATCGCCGAATGTTGTCGAAAAAGACAAATCACTTGGATAATCGATGATAGTTCTGGTTCATGGGGATTCTTCAAGTTTTTTTCCCCATTGTGAACGATGGATCGACCTGGTCAAAAAAATCATGGGGATTTTTGGTGTTACCCAATGATGTCGCTGAAAATAGACATTTATAACCATTTTATAAGCCCCATGAATAGTGGTTTTGTAACCCCAATCAACATAGCTAAAGTTATACTTGTTGGTGGTTTGGAACATTTTTTATTTTTCCATATATTGGGAATGTCATCATCCCTAACTGACGAACTCAACTCATATTTTTCAGAGGGGTAGGTGGCTCAACCACCAACCAGAATTAGATGCAATTAGTAGATATTAACCATTTATTAGGCACTATGAATGGATATCAACATACATTAACCACATCTCAAATTGTAGAATTGTTTGAATAGTATTTAACCACCATTTACCACCATTTACATATATATATAATATACATATAGATATCCCCCATGAATAGCAACCATCGTAACCATTCACCGAGGTATTTCTGATGTTCACGGCCTCACTGAAGGTGTTACCTGGTGACGGATCAGCAGAATCATCGCTTCGACCTCATAAGAGCAAGGTCTGACACAAGGACGACGGCGGCTGGTGGTGGCTTTCCAGCGGTCAAAAAGTGATCAGGTTTAACAATGGTGATTGACCTGAACTAGAGAAAATGATGACTTAACTAGAGAAAATGGCGATTGAATTAGAGAAAATGATGGCTTAACTAGAGAAAATGGTGATTGAATTAGAGAAAATGATGACTTAACTAGAGAAAATGGTGATTGAATTAGAGAAAATGATGACTTAACTAGAGAAAATGGTGATTGAATTAGAGAAAATGA
>Ga0126342_10004383_pt1 | contig 24022 bp, 30 predicted proteins | sample Cyp1metagenome_FD_92528 | JGI IMG/M metagenome (GOLD analysis project Ga0126342, IMG submission 92528) | Coral microbial communities from Lord Howe Island, Old Settlement Bay, Australia - Cyphastrea 1 metagenome | ecosystem: Host-associated > Invertebrates > Cnidaria > Coral ...
TTGCATTGTGGAAACATCTTTCTTTGGATTTCTTTAGGGCATTTGCCCGGCTGAGTGATTTTGACTATCTTTGGTTTTGGACAGTGCGACAACAGCAGTTGGTTCAACTACTGGTGATTTACAGTATGTATATATATAATATATAATATATATATAATATATATATATGTATGTATGTATGTAGATAATATAAATAAATAAATATATAGATAAATAAATAAATAAACACATACATACACACATACATAAAGAAATAAATAAATAAATAGATAGATAGATAGATATATATATATATAGCTAGCTGTGAAATGGCTGTGATCTCCTGTTCTTCTCATGTCGGTGTACAGCACACAGGCACAAACTGCACAAGTCTTCACAGGTTGCATTCTAACGATATCCCGACAAGCAGATCGTTCTTTATCTCTGTGCAGCAGGACTTCGATTGGACATCTTTGGCAGGAAGAAGTGAGAGACAGTCCAAGACGACTGTGGCATTGATTATAGGCTTGAAATGGCTTCAACGGTTTCATGTCCATCATTTTCCACCAATTCTCCAGGTTTTTTCCACATCTTTCCGTGCCTCGGAGGCTACCTCGGCCACAAATTCGTGGGGCTGCAGCAGCCGTGTCAGCAAGGCCTAGGCCGCACGGACTTTGTTCGAGCAGTTGAGACGGAGCTGGAGCTTGCGCTCTTCAAGGCGCGAGAGTCTCGAGCTTCGAAAGTTGGATCTGAAAGTTGGATTTATAGTGATTTAATGGGATTTTATGGTGATTTTATGGTGATTTAATGATATGGGTATGGATCAATACCTATGAAAATACCATTTGTTAGGGGGATGAACATCCATTTTAACCCAGCTAAATTTTGATGTGAACAGAAGGGGTACTATTGGTTTTGACACACTGCCATGTGCCAAATTGCCAAACTCTTCCAGTTCTAAGACTTCCAGCACCAAAGAGACACACTGGCCATATCTGGCCATGCTGTGAAGGTTTGCTTGAAAGGAATTCACCATTTGATTTTGATGTCTTTGATGACTCCCGTCCTGAATTTCTGTGGGTGCTGCTTGAATTTGACCAGGGGAGTTCCCGCTTGCACTTGCGGGCACAAGCCTCTGGCTAGGCAGGTGCGATGATCCCTGAGAACTTTGGCAACCTTTGCAGGCTGGGAAGCTGCTGTGTGCCGTGTGGGATTGGGATGTCGATTTCGATTCCGGGAACTCAAAATGCAGGCTACGATGGAGTCGAGTGGGTCGCACGGATGCTGGAGTACTGCTCGACCTGTTTGACCCATCTTGGTGGCATCCCTCAACTCGAACGCTGGCGCAGAGCCTGCAGATTCGAGAACATGAGCGCAACCGTTTCACTGCGGTCAAGATTCAGAAGTTTTCTGAGTTGAGGGAGATCTTCATGATGCATGCTGCGCACCACAGCTGTTGTCCCTACTAGCTACTTAGTTGTAATTGACTGGCCAGGTGAGCGCTTCTTGCACCCCTGCCATGTTTTGTCATGTCTTGCCAATTTGTGCCAATTTGGGGGTTTGCAGTGCTCTGCTTTTGGTCCCATGTGGTGGCCGGCCAGTGAGCGCCAGGCAACGTTGTTTCCGGCCGCCTCATTGTTGGAAAGGACAGTTGGACAATTTGCTGAAATGATTTGAAGTTCGTGGAACGAATGCAACGCATCCTGTGTCCACAGTTATTGGAGTTCTATCTGGTTTGTGTGGTCTTGGTGCATTTTCCAGCTCTAAGTGTCGTTGAATGTGCTGAGTCTATCAGTCTATCTGAGTCTTAGGAAGCTTGAAGCCCTATCCCTTCCGAATTCCCAAAATTTCCCAAAGGTTTTGGTCATTTTTGGTCGCCCAAGGGGATTCCAAGAGCATCGCCATTCTGACCTCCACCGAGTCCCCGCCGGTCCCGCCGAACGCCATGGGTCAAGAGCGCAGCCGACCATCCAACGAGACGCGCATCGTTGCGCAGAGCGTGGCTCAGGCGCAGATGACGATGACATGCTCGTTGCGCAGAGAAACATAGAGAAACCTTCATTGAAAGATCTTTCATGATCTTTCAATGTTGACTAATGTTGAAGGTTTGAGCTGTTTCAGTTTGTGCTTTGCCATGTTCACTTTCTTGATCTTTCTTGTAGTCGTTTAATGCCATGCCACTCTCCGGAGGAAGCCACAACGCGAAAGTTTGAAGGCTTGGCAATCAAATCTGCTGTGACAGAATCTTAATCAGAGAGCCTTGCTTCAAGACCAGATTGAGGGCAAGGACAGTTGCTGGTAGGAATTGACAATAGTATAATGATGTATAATGATGTATACTATGTATACTGTAGTTGGGACATGTTGACGCCGCAATGCCTGATGACAGGTCATGCCTGCTGGCTGGTTAGAAAGACCGATATGCCTGGAATGGTTTCTGAATGGGCGAGAAGCCCAAGAAGCTCAAGTCAAAGTGCTGCTGCTCTCCAGTCCTTTGCAGAGGAACCTCTCCCGAAGGAACTGACCCTGTGGGGTTTGACTGAAGCGTCCTTGGTGGAAGGAGGCCGGGGCTCTTACATGACAGCGCCAGCCCCTGCACAACTTCTGGTGTTGCTGTTGCCTGGTGAAGTTAATACAATCAAACGCATTGCCCGGAGCCATGACATCGACCCGTTGCTTGCATGTGATCTCCTCTGTGATTGGATGGTCTCCATGGTCCCAAAACGATGCAGAATCCATGCTCTGGAAGATGTCGCCGCACTTGGACTTGACATTGATAGACTCAATCGGGTGGCTCTTAACTAGCAGATGCTAGCAGAACATCCGCTGATTTGGATCTGACAATGCTTCTTGGAATCGTTGGAAGGGCAAGTCGAATGTCGAAAAGACATCTGCCAACGTTAACGCTGGTGATTTTTGCTCTGAGAGACAATTTCCTCTCCGCGCAGGAAAACGTAAAAATCAAGATGCATCAAGAGATTTCGGAATCACAGCCAGAGTGAACACATTTGAACACATTGGGGCCCAGGTGTTTCACCCTAGGTGTTTCGCATCATTTCACAGTTGTTTCGTCAGCTCGACTTGAATCGAAGGACCCTGAGTCCCTGGAAGAGTTGGTGCAGCGGATCCGATCGCCGAAATCCAAAGAGACGAAACGAAAAAAACGAATCCATACCTTGATGCCTTGGATGCCTTGATGTTCCATTTTCTCAATATGTCACTAATATGTCACAACATATGTCACATATGTCCCTTTCAAACTGTCTGTCTTTGTTAAGACTGTTAAGATGTCACTCTTTCGATGCATTCTACAGTGCTGATGACAAAGAAGTAGCCCATCTTCTCGCTTTTTGTGAAGCTGTTCAGGTTCCTACCTGCAGATGTCCGAACCTCACTGGCGACACCGTCATTCCCAGTGGCACTGTATGGAACTGTGATGAACCGATCGCACCCAGTTGGCAATTCATGGCGCGGCGTTTGTCTCTAAGCGCTTCAGCGCTCGTCGAGTCACCTGGTGGCATTTTGTCAGTGAAATCGAACATCAGTGGACCTGAGATGACCTCAGATGACCTGTGAGATGTTTGAATGTTTGTTGCTTGCTTCAGATTGCACATGCTGCTTATAGCTGCTTATTGGCTGATATTGGCTGGTCGATGTTGTTTACGTTTCTTAGAAATGAAATGATTCTGTATGTTTTTCTTGATTCTTGACGTCACCTTTCTGATCTTGACCTTTAGTTGTTTCGTGAGGAAGGGTGTCGCAGGGCCTACGAATTCTTGGTGCCCAGCTTTTGCGTCGCTTGGACTCAAGACAGCTCACAGATTCCAAAGGTCGTGACACGTCGTGACACGTCGTTGACGTCGTGAAGCATCTGAGGTAGCACCCACCCGGGCCAAGACTCGGACGTGGTTGGCTGCACGGAGGCTTTGGTTTTGTTCTTTTTTCGCCAATTTGTGCAGACTTGGGAATGGTCGTGAGATGTCGTGAGTTAGGTGCTCAGTGAAACATCAATTACCATCAATTACCATCAATTAGCATCAATTAGCATCAATTAGCACTTGTTTCTCTCCTGAAGTAGATTTGGTAGACGAGCATTTCAATGCTCGGAAGGCCAGATGTGATGCCTACAGACTTTACCGTAGAGGACATCAAAAAAGGGGTCAGATTTCACCACTCGATGTGAGCTCAGCGAGTTCTCGCTTAAGTCCTTCAGGACTTGAAGCTTCTGGAAGAAGAGTTGAAACTTCGAGAGGCTGATTCAAATCCACTGCGGATGTATGAAACATATGAAGCGGAAGTCTGACATGTCTGAAGTCTGATTTAAGACTCGCCACATGACTCCTTTGCTTGGAGTGTTCTGAACATTGATGTTGGTTTTCGAAAACTGAGAATGGGAAATGCACATTGAATCACATTGACCATGTGCCTTCCACCTTTGTTAAGTATTGTTAAGTGACATAGAGATGATATGCTGGTCATATGGTGGTCATAGAGCTACTGAAATTCAATGGATTGGTTTAAGGGAAATTTTCAGGAAAGCCCCATATTTAATGGGAAAATCTATGGTTTCCTGTAGATTTTCCCTTAAACCAATCCATTGAGAAATGCCCATGACCATGATTTCCATGACTTCCATCACTGGCCGACAACTCCGAGGTACGGCTCTCGGCGGAGCAGTTGAAACGCTTTCGAAGGGCGTTGGCCGCCTTCGAAGGGACGTCAGCTTTGGCATGGTTACGGTGCTGACACACCGAACTCAGATAGTGTAAATCAATGTAAACCAAATAATAGTAAAATATAATCTAATATAGTACAGTATTACAGTCTTACATTTTACTATAGTAAACTTCACAAATGTGCAGCCAAATATATGTGATGAGTTTTCAGAAAACTCGGTGCACGGCCTCCATGATCTCCATGATCTCCCAGGCATTTTTTCGGAAACTTTGCGAATAAGAAGCTGGACCCACGGGGACCTCAGGGATACCGACATGTGCGGAGGTGCCATGGTGGCCATGGTGGCCATGGTGCCATGGTGCCACCAGGTCCATGCTGCGCCATACGGCCTGCCTGCGTTTGGCCGCCACGGCAGGTTCCACTGCGGTGATCCATGGGTCGACGAAGATGGACGTGAGTGGCTGACCTTGGAGATTTGCCATGTGCTCAGCATTCAGCAGCATTCAGCAGCATTCAGCAGCATTCAGCAGCATTCAGCAGCATTCAGCAGCATTCAGCAGCGTTCAGCTTTTTTTGAACATCGAAATATCATGAAACACACACTCCACAGATCTGTTCATAGAATCAGAATGCTAAGGCGCTGATAGCTTTCTAACCCATCAGATTCGGAAGATGGTTGCGACTGCGGCCTTGGTACCTTTGGCATAGCTTTGGCATAGCTTTGTCACTGCCACGCATAGCGATCCCATGGCACGAGCCTGGCACGAGCCCAGGTGGCGCAGGGGGCCTTGTCTATGGAATTCATCGATGCTGCGATGCACAGGCCGTGGATGATGTGGAGATCCCTGGATGGGAAAAGTTGGAAGATGTTGGAACATCCCAAATCCCAGTCCCGTGCCATTTTGGAGTACCCTCTGGGAATGACTAACAGTTTGCGAACTTGAAAATGGCCCATAGAAATAGTGGATTTTCCCATTGAACATGGTGATTTTCCACAGCTATGTTAGTTTACCAGAGGGTAATCCCCATTTTCTATGGTCAATTTATGGTGATGTTGAAGACCACTGTACTAAATTTAGAAGCACTTTTATGTCAGATGTGCACGAAACACTGTAAAGCGAAAAAAAAGGGCCCCCTCCAAAAGCGACAACCAGGATAATCCAGGAAAATAGTAATTACTGAATATTACTGGGATGTAAAGGATTTTGACGGGAGCTCATATCCTTTTGCGATGAATCCACTTTGGAACGGCAGGCGCTTAGATGTCAAGACGCCCAGCTCTTAGCAAAACTGGGCAGACATGTCAAACATGTCAACAACTGGGCAGTCGAAAGAGGCACATGTTTTGTTTTCTCTGGACACTGCAGGCAGCGCTTTCCTCCCAATGGGCTCATTTTTGTGAGGCAATGGCATGCAGCAACTGCATGTAACGACGCCACGACGCCACGCCGCCGCCCTAGGCCATCCTTCAAAGCCAAAACGATCACCGGAAAGCCATCCACAGTGGAGGCGGCACTGGAGTCTGAGGAGGTGCTTACAAGAACAGCAGAGATGCAGGACTGAGCTGTGCTGAGCTGTGCTGAGATGTGCTATCGATCAAAAAACACATGTGCTTTTTGATGCTTTTGCGTGTCCAGGAGTCACTGAAGAAGGCGATCATCAAGGCCGAGACACGTAGACTTTTGTTTGATATGGTTTTTATCTGCTGTTTAGATCTGTTTAGTGTTTGATGCCCGTGACTGTTTTTCTGGCGACAGGAAGCAGAGGAGGGACTTAGCGCAGTTTCTCGGCGGCACTGTGAATTGCTGGGTATTGGGAAACCTTTGCAAGAAGACAGGTTGAATTTATTGATGACGAAAAGACTCACTTCTTTGTAGCGTCGCTTTGAAACAACAAAGGTGTACTGGCTTGCTTGTGTTACCCACTACGCCGGCACCCCAGCACAAGTGAGAAGAAACGAAGGAAACGAAGAAACTGAAACCATGAGTCCATTCTGACTTTCAGCATCTTTCAGCATCTTTCAGCATCTTTCAGCCACGTCGTGCGAGGAGCCTGAAGACATGGAAAGTGAGGCAGGAGGGCAATCCTCAGACTGGCGTCGGTGTGCGTATCGGCATCCGATCCTGTCGCCAGTCTTCTCTGCATTTTGCAGGTACTGGCGGAGTACCGAAAGTTTATGCCCAGAAATGAGCAGTACATCAAGGCTAGACAAGCTGCAAGCACTCAGGCGCGGAGACATCATACGATTTCACAAGCAGGTCATGACCTATGTCGCTGCAGGTTACTTGCATCATTGCCAGCCAGGGTGCGCAACTATGGCACCTTGGAAAAAAATGGATTCAGCTCTTCCAAATCCCTGGATTTGTTGAGAGTTTGAGGCTTGGGCGAAACCCGCGGCCCAGATGAGAAAAACGATGAAACATGTGGGAAAAATGTGGGAAAAAGATGGAAAAAGCGGATGTGCTGAGCGATTTTGCAGAGCATCGAACTGCAGCGACTTTTTTTCACAATCTCAGTGCCTCGCCGTCGAAGGTCCCCAGCCCAGGGAGCCAGATGGACCTCCACCGGGCTGGGACAAGGCCAGAATGGGCCAGAAAATGATCAACTTAGATCAACTTAGATCAACTTAGATCAAATTCCAAGTGTTTTCCCTTCACGTCAGTTCAAAACATTTCAAAACCTCGTGGTTAGTGGATGTTAGTGGTAGTTAATTCATTATTGATCATCTGGAGGCCTGAACGATGGTAGTTTCTATCCCTGTTTGGAGTTCTTCAATGACGAGGCGACTGCAGAGAGTTCATCGAGGACACGACAAACTTCGATTTTGAAACTGCTGAGTCTGGAGAAGTCTTGTTTTGCAGGATGAGATGTAAAGAATGCAAACGAGGGAGTTCCCCTTTTGCACATGTTGCGATGATTTGCGATGTAACAATTGTACTACAGTATTCGTCCATTCCACCTCCCATGGTGAAAGATCTAGGACGACAACGCCAGCCGACGGTGAGACAGGTGCAGGGCATTGTAGGGTGCACACGCCATAGATCTGTGTAGAACATCTGAACTTCCTGCCATCGCCTGCTGACATTCAGGCTCGCTACAAAACAGAACGAACAGAACGTGCAACCATGTTGGGTCGTCAAAAGAACACAGTTACACAGTTTTCAGGATTGATGCAGCATAGCAGCATAGCGTACAGGTCAGAATGGACTCTGTCCAATCGAGTTGGTCTGAATCAAGACTTAATAGACTTCATTTTCTCTTTACTTTCCTTGCCATGTCTGTTGCCGAAAATGGTCTCAGCACAGCGAGAGACGAACTCGGCGAACTCCTTCTTGGTGTCCTCCACTCGGAACGCAACGTAGTCCTTCGATGCGGTGACAGATCTATGACCTTCGCTGAGATGCAACGGCAGGTTCTGCGTTTAGTGTCTGCCCTGTGCGGTGAAATGGGTGAAATGGGTGAAGTGGAAATGTCTGTGGCGATTTGTGTGCATCCCGGCTTTGGACTTGTGGTGTCCCTTGTGGCAGTGCTGTGGCACGGCCTGGCCTTTGTCCCTCTCGATCCCACCTATCCTCCGAGTCGCTTGCAGTTTATTTTGGAAGATTCTGAGGCAGAAATTCTCATTTCACAGCTGGAGATCCTCGAGTCCTTGTCGATGTCGCAAAATGTGACAAGAATGGCCTCTTTGCTGATCGATTCCTCAGGAGCCCTGGAGGAAAAACCGGAAAAAGTGGATGCAAATTGGGATGCAATGAGTGCAGCGGCAACATCCGCATGTAAAGCATATATCATTTACACCAGCGGCAGCACAGGAGTTCCCAAAGGCGTCATGGTTTCTCGGCAGAACTTTGCCAATGTCCTACTCTCATTCAAGCAATTGCTCGAAGAAAGGCGCAGTGAGGAGAGCTTTCAGAGGCAAAGGATTCGTTGGATAGCTCATACTACGATTTGTTTCGATATTGCACTTTTGGAATTGTTCTTGCCCTTAATTCTTGAGTTCAGTACTGTCACTTTGGAGATTCTGGACCGAAGTATCAGCCAGAGTGGTGATCGCTTCAAGCAACACTTGGATCACTTGGAGCATTTCGACGACAGCACTGTGGCGAGTGCGAGTCCTGTCACAACGGTTCTCCAGGCAACGCCCAGTAGCTTTCAGATTCTCCGATCTGCTGGATGGAGGCCACACGAGAACCATCTGTTGCTCTGCGGTGGGGAGCCGTTCCCCATATGGTTGACTCAGTTGACTCAGTCAGAGATACCACATGGTTTATACAACGTCTATGGTCCCACTGAGACTACCATTTGGTCTCTTGTGCACCAGGTCGAGAAGCGTCTGGGTGCTCCCGCTCTCGGAGTTCCTCTCGGGGCTCTCGGAGTTCCAATTGGCAAAGCGATCCGAAACACCACGGTGCAACTGGATACTTCAGTGACCGGGGGAATGGACGAGAGATATGAACATGGCCCACATGGCCCATATGGCATTAGAGGAGAGCTTGTGATTGGAGGTTTGGGGGTGAGCCTTGGATATTGGAAGCAGCCTGAGCTCACAAAATCTCGATTTTTTGCAACAGATGGGCCAGATGGGGTGCGTTATTTTCGGACAGGCAATCTTATTCTAGAAATCCAAGATGGTTTTCCAGACTTCGAAAAAGCGAAAGCAACTGGTCAGCTTGGAAAACTCTTCTGCTTGGGTCGATTGGATCACCAAGTGAAGCTGAACGGCTTCCGAATCGAGCTCGGAGAGATTGAGACTTTGCTTCAGAGTTTGGAGGAAATTCAAGAAGCTGCGGTTCAAGTGAGATCCAACAGGTCCAACACTTTGACAAAGGTTCTGGTGGCGTATGTTGTTTGGAATCAGCAGGTCCAGATCCAAACCCATGGGACCCATGAGACCCATGAAACGATGGTGATGCTGGCGCGGCGGAAGCTGCTGCAGCACTTGCCTGACTATATGCTGCCACAGCATTTTGTGAAGCTTCAACGCCTTCCAACCACCTTGAATGGCCGGCTGGTCGTGTTTTGGAGATGGTTGTTTTCTAGGAATTTCCATTGGTATCCATCAAGTTGTTCAGAGTGGCAAGGAGTTTAAGATAATTTAAGATAGTTTAAGGTTGCGAAAGATCATGAAAGATCTTTTAAAGTGTCTTCAATTTAAAGGTGCAACATGGTGCAACTTTATCCAACTGAACCAAACAAATACCTCCACTGCGAAGCAAAGTCGATCGGAAGCAGCTTCCGGATCCCTGGGAATCGATGGATGAAGTGAGTGCAGATGGATGCGCCGGCGACAATGCCGAGGACAAGGCCGACAAGGCCCGCAGTGGTGGTCTTGCTGGTAAATCTTTGGTGGGTGATTTTTAGTGGTGATAGCTGGCTTTTTGAATAAGTCATGAGAATTTTTTGGTGACTACTATTATTCTGAATATTCTGGTTAAAAGTTCATGATGTTCATGGGAATCATCCCACAGTTCTTTGGAGTTTTGAGTTCCTTCATTTTGGATGACCCGGTTCATCCATTGTTCATCCAAATTGCCGAGCCAACACGTCCAGGAGATGCCACGGGACTCGTTGCGACAGATGGTGCTGCAGGTCATTCAGGATGTGATTGCTGGGGCCAACACTGAAACCAACTGGTCCTACACAGACCGCCACTTGGAAGGTGCCTTCCAGACAGATCAGACAGGAGAAATGATGAGAAATGTCCTGTCAGTCCTGTCATGGAATGTTCAATGTTGTCATGGCTTTGGGTAAAGCTTTGGGTTTTTAGCATGGTAAAACATGAGAAAACATGAGACATCACGGTATGACATCACGGTATGACATCACCTTTTCAAAAAGTGAAGCGACGTCGCGGAAAGGTGAGCATTGGCGGCATCTAGGTCTGAACTCGACAATGGCTGTCTCCTTCAGTGCTCGTTTGCAAGAAAGGTTGAAGAAATGCTGCAGAGATGCTCCTGCTATTGGTCCTTCGATCATGTTTGAATGTCGGACAGTTTCTGAGCTGGTGTCCTATTTACAGCTCACCAGGTCTGCCTATAGCCATAGCCTTTCAGAAAAGCCTAAGATGCCAGAACGGTCCTTGGAGGCGACCTATGTGCGCCACGTGGTGTCTTTGGGTACCCTATGCATGACCGCACAGGCTATGGGGCCGGCAGAGGAGGGCGAAGGAGAAAGCCAATGTTATATGTAGATATATAATGATAAATATATATATTATATATTTATAGATATAATACATGTATGTATATATATATATATTATATATATATATATGATATCATACGAATACATCTTGGATCATTTTGGGCGAGCATACACGGCAACATTTCCGAAGCATTCCTCAATCCCCCACTCTTCCCCCAACTTCCCCAACATCACACATACATGATGTTGGGTTCACCATGAGAAGCCGGCAGGGTTGAGGACACATCAACTATCATCAAAACTATCATCAAAACTATCATCAAAACTATTATCAAATATAATTAGCTATCATTAAGTACCATCAAGTATCATCAAGTATCATCAACATTAATTTCATTAACATTAATTTCATTACCATCAAGTATTACCATCATTAAGTACCATCAAGTATCCTCAACATTAATTTCATAAACATTTCATTAACATTGACTCTCAAAGCAACGCCTTTTCAGCTCCCAGGCTCCCCCCGGGCAAGGCCATGGAGCACTGGGGACTTCGTCGATGGCCTTGCCCTTTCGACTGGATCTTCTCAGCTCCGGAGATGGTGACGCATTGCTTCAGCGAGAGATTCTCGAGCTTCTTGGACCAAAAGAAGTACCTTCCCAAGCCTTCGAACAAGGCGTGCGCCTCAAGTTCTACAGTGCCGCTAGTGCTAATGACCTAGGCGTCACAGATCATACAGATCGTTAGAGGACACGACTAGTAATACTAGTACTAGTGCAGGTCGATACCATCTGTCCATCTGCTGTAATCTACTGGAATGTCCCAGCGCCATACAATGACCATTTGGATCGCATTCCTTGCTTGTCAAAACCTGTAAGATCTGCTGGTGCTGTTTTGCAGGCTGGCCATGAAATCTATTCGGAGATGTTGCAGCGGGAAGTGATTTTCAACCATCACAATCCCATGCTGGCGAAGGACTATGATTTCTTTGTATCAAGTGTGAAATCGCTTCAAGCACTCATGTCAAGTGCTCCCAACTGCGACGCCATGAGCACTACTCAATCTTCGAAGTCTTCGAAGTCTTCGGTTCTGTTTCTTCTCTTCAATTTGGAGGGTAGAGTCCAGCTGAAAGATGTCGCCATCCAGGAACTCTTCCAGGAATTGAACACGCAATGGCAATGTGAAGCGTGGAGTTTTCAACTTTTGGTCGTCAAAGTGCACACCAAAGCAGCAGAAAGGCCTCAGCATCGCTTCCTCGCGGACCAATGCCTGTCAAACGGGAAGCTCAAGAACCAGCTTTTGGTATATGAACTTCTTAGTCAAGGTTCACATGATGGATGGCGTTTCAGTGATGAGAAAGACATGCAAGCACTGAGTGAGATCGTCTTGAATGGCGGAGACTTTCGCTTGCTTTCTGTTTCTCCAGCTGAAGAACTTTCCAAGTGTAGCACATTCTCTTGCCCATTCTCCAACACTTGGCTCTCAACTCACTGCTGCCACAGCTGCGCCAAAAGTGCTGGATCGCGCCACGGTGACAAGTGTGACGGACTCGAGCACGAAACAAAAAACGCCAAGAACGGGAACATCAATGATGAGAATGGTCAGCGATGTGAGCGACGTCAGCGACCGAGTGAGGCATCGAAGAACACACATGAGCCGTCACACAGTGGCACTGTCTCGAGGGCCACACGTTTCCAAGAGTCCTTGGCAAAGGCAAGAGAAATGCAACGCACAGAAAAGTCTCTACAACTTCAAACCTCAGCAGTCAGAAAATTGCGACGTGTGCTCTTGAAACACGAGTTGAGGTCTTCCTGTTCTTCCTGCCAGGACGCGGTATCGATCCCCAAAGAATGGCAGTTCTTGGGCTTTCCGGTCTACAAAAGTGAGTTTTGTAGAATTTGGTCTCCGGCTTCTGATGACATCTTTGCCGCTTTTCAGACTCTGATGGAGGCTTGGGAAATTACCGCGCTGAAGTTTGACTCTTTGATCTTCGTACCCTTGATCTTCGTACCGGAGACAATGTATATCAATGAAAAAAATGGGCGTATAAGGTCAAAGTGTTGAACCAGAACCAGAACCAGAACTGCATAATTTATCACATGCACAAGTCTCCTCAATGCCTACAAGTAATTCCAAAGAAAATAGGAATGATAGTATGTTATAGTTATAGATGTTATAGTCTATACGTATATCTATAAGTTATAGTCTATAGTTATAGTTCTTGTAATGATTTGCTATGATTTGCTAAAAACATTTCGACAAAAATCTCGAGAAAACACGACATTTCTGAGGAGTGGGACGACCGCAGCTTTGTGGCCTTTCTGCTTGTGGAAGCATCTGCTGTCCAGGCAGTCCACGAGGCAGTCGACCTGCCAGGCAGCCTGTTTTGCTTCAAGGCAAACACGGAGTCATGGCTTAAATAAATTCGTTGGCAGGTAGGATTTCATCAGATTTATGGAAACCATTTTTTCAACCATTGTAAACCATTGTAAACCCCCAGGATTAACCAGCCTGAATTGCTCTCGCGGCAAGGATTTGTTTGTGGCTGAGTCAGCGCAGCTCTCCGAAAAGCTGCCACGAACTGCAGAGGAGTTCCTTCTCTTTGGCAACACCAACCCGGAGCAAACGACTCAGACGACCTCGCCACGTGACGTGGTTTAGACCCACTGGACATTGAGCGCATTGAGCCAAGACACGAGGAGTTCGTGCCTGCGACCACGAAGTCTTGCATTGATCCTCGCTCTACCACTGGCCGTTCTTGCCGGCTTCTCGATGTGCAACATCATTCCTGAGTTACTCTGTTTGCATAAATAACTGTTTGACTTTTCTTCTGATATTTTCTGATATGTTGATATATTTTGATCCATTTTTGGTTTGAAACCAGGGGTGCCGCTTCACATCTCATGTACTTCCCAACTCAGTCGGAGAGCGTGACGTATGGCCAGTGTCCAGAATGAGAGTATGGTGTGCAGGTGAACTGCACCAGTTCTGCACGGATTTTTGCCTTTCAGCACTTGTGATCGCAGATCTTACTTTGTGCTGAGCCGTGGCCACTATTTCGGTCCGCTTGGCTTTTGACCCGAGAGCGACGACTTTCAGTGTATTTTGTATCGACAGCTGCTTTCTGCCATGCATTTGCTCCATGCATCTTTGGATCTACCAGCATTTGTGCAAGACCATGCCACCAACGTTGCTGTCTCTAGCATTCCCGCACAGCCTTGTTAATGATTTTCAAGGGAGGAGGGAGCCGCTAATATTTGCACAGGTTGCCCCCTGTGTTCTTTAAACGGAATGTTGCCCTTCTTTAAACGGAATGTTGTTCTTTAATTGTTTGGCTTTCTTGAAGTGAATGACATGGTTTCTACAGACAGTCCTCCTACCTAGGCAGCTTCTACTTGCAAGCTTGATGCACTTGTCACGTAAGCAACCCTGACCTCTGATGAAGAATACGCTGTTGGATCCTGCCTTGTGAAGCATTGGGGGGGGACGGTTGCGAAACGGCGCTTTCCTAGGCAAAAATGTAGGTGCAGCTAGCTGGGTTTTCGTCCACATTTGAAAACTTGGCGCACGTGCTCAAGAGTGGTGAAGCTGGCTTGGAAGCCCACTGCGTCGTCTCACAAGCTCCTGATGTTTTTAGGAAGTTCTTAAAAAAAACATGTCTGCAGCCGTTTTCACATCGTCCGTAAACTCTGAACTTCAATGTGGCTTCGGCGATTTTCAACAGTTGAAGTTGCCTTTGTAGCTATTGGTTCAAGACTCTTCAAGACGGACGTGCTGTCCGTTTCCCCAGGTGCCCTGTGGTTTTGTGGTTTGCTTTGTTGAATCAGATTGAATCCATTCTATCACTTGATCCCGGGATGGAACCTCTTGAACCATGCTGAACCAGGCGAGATGTCAGTGAAATCGATCCGGGAGCACGAAGGGAAGGCCAGTGGATCATGTTCCGGGCGTTCCGGGCACCGGTTGTGCAGCCGAGTGCCCAAAAATACGGGGATCGTATGGGATCGTGACGGCAGGCGCTGCTGAAGCGTTGGCTTCCAGAGTCGCCCAGCCTGTGATTGGGATACCAGGATAAGATCTTCATTGTGATTTCACTATGATTTCACTGTGATTTCACTGTGATTATACAGTACCAATGTGAAATCTTGAACCAATTTGATGCATAATCGGATTCAAAAAACATTGTGTGACGGTATTGTGGCAGGTACTCAAACAAAGTCTTTGGTTTGGACAATGCTGGCTGCATGGTCACACCTGGAGCACGCTTCTCAGAGTTTCATAGGTGTCCTAGCGGTCCTAGTTCTACTGTTTTGAGTTCTGTTCTAAGTTCTGCAGATTTTCTCTCGTTTTCTCTCGTTTTTTTTCTCTCGTTCTCTCTCTCTTTTTGGCTCCTGGTGCTCTCCCAGCGCGCGCTGGGTCAGTCTTGTCCGCCCAGTTCTTGGAGCCCACTGCGCACAGCAAGGTCCTTGACCCTACGAAGGGTGACGATTGGAATGTGATCCTTGAGAAGATCCTTGGTTCGAGACATTTCCTGCTTTTTTTTGCTGACACTGGAACATAGATGAACATGCTGGAACACAATTTGAACATTTTGATGCATTTTGAGCCATCTTTTTTCATCTCATTTCGGTTTTGCCAGGAATCCATGGTTGAAGACCGAACGCCTAGTGGCCAAACCAGACCAGATGATTGGAGGTCGAGGAAAGGCTGGTCTCATTGCTGTCAACAAGAGCTTTGATGAGGTGAAGGCGGGGGAAGGTTCATTAAGGTCAGCATTTTCGCTGATGATGTATTCAATGTATTCAATGTATTCAATGTATTCAATGTATTCAATGTATTCCAAGTTTAGTTCACTTCTAGTTGCTAAACTTGTAGACTTGGAAGTGGATGAGTGGAGCAATGAAGCAGAGTATATCAAGACAATTCGTGTGGCGTGTGGAACTCTACTTCCACATACTTCCAGAACTTTACTGCCATATGGGCCATATTGCCATGTTTCTTTCCTCCAAATGATCCAAATGTCCATTTGGAGATCCTGTAAGACTGGCCCCGAGGCTTGGATTTCTGAGCGGATGTGCAAAGATACAACCGTCGCAGGGATCACTGGACAGTTAACTCATTTCCTCATCGAGCCCTTTGTGCCGCATCAGCAGTCTGAGGAGTTTTACGTGTGCATTCAATCCCACAGATACAAAGATGAGATCTTCTTCTATCACGAGGGCGGTGTCGATGTCGGAGATGTGGATTCAAAGGCTTCGAAGCTGGCCATTCCCACGGGCTGCGACATTTCGGAGGAAATGGTGCGACTGGAGCTGTTGAGTGAAGTCGACGCTTCCAAACAAAAGACCTTGGCCAGCTTCATCAAAGCGCTCTTTACCTTCTACAAGGAACTACATTTTGCGTATTTGGAGATCAATCCAATTGCCATGCTTCCGAACAACAAGGCAAGAACCGGAATTCATCATTTTTTGACCTTCCCGCTGCGTGCGGCGTGCAGATTGTGCCCCTGGATCTCGTTGCAAAGATTGACGAAACAGCTTCATTCTTGCCTGGACCCTAAGTCTGACCAAAGCTGCTTTGAAATTTGATTGGGTATGGGTCAATACCTATTAATACCATTTTTAGAGGGATGAACATCCATTTACCAGCTATTTTGATGACTATCTGACTATCTCTGGAGTCTTTGAATTTCTTTGAATGCTCTGCCAGCATTACCTGGTAAGGTGTGCCTCAAAATGGGGCGAGCTCGACTGGTGAGATTTGCATGTTATGCGCAGTCATAGCAGGGGAACTTCTCTCGATGGAATAGCCAGGCCTTCTCCCTTTGGACGTGCAGCATATCCAGAGGAGGTGTGGGGTGTGATGGGTGTTTTATTGGTGTGGCAGTGTTGCTGTGTTGCTTCAAGACAAACTTATGAAGCAACAAGGCTCTCATCCGAGATCTTGATGGGTTTCTTAGCAGAATTTAGCACAAGCCATCCATGCCCGGCCAAAGATGGATTGAGTTTAGCGATGTTTCGCGCTGCCGCGAGTGCCAAGGAAGACCGGAGCCTCCCTGAAGCTCACCGTGCTGAATGACAAAGGTCGAGTCGCAAACTTGGAGAGTTTTGAAACCTGAAAACGGAAGCACACCTTCAAACGAATTCAAACATGGAACGAAGAGTTCAAATATATCAAATATGTTCAAATTTTCACTAGCTAAGGTTTGGACAATGGTTGCAGGTGGAGGTGCTTCAGTGGTGTACTCCGACACTGTGGCGGTGCGCAGCTTGGCGGGTGAATTGATGCCTTGATCATCCTTGATCCTGTTCCGGTGCCTGTGCCACCAGGACTATGGTTGGGGGAGTGAGTTGGCCAACTATGGCGAATATTCAGGGGCTCCCAGCACCGAGGATGGGGCCATGGGCAGACAGATTCAGGAATGGTTCGGAATTTTGTCCGTAGTCTGTGCAGTTGCTCAGGAGACATTCACCTATGCCAAGACCATCCTGTCCCTGATGTGCCGATACAAACACCCAGAGGGCAAATTCCTGATCATCGGTGGAGGCTGCACTGCTTTAGATTTACCCTCTGGTAAACTAACATAACTATGGAAAATCACCATTTTTAATGGGAAAATCCACTATAAATTGCCATTTTCAATAGCTATGTTAAATTACCAGAGGGTAGATGATTTAGCTTTCGGAGATTGGCTCGTCTCCGGGTCGTCCCCGGGTCGTCCCCGGGTCGGTTCATTTGCCAGGCATCGCGAACTTCACAGATGTTGCCGCCACCTTCACGGGTCTCATCAAGGCCAAGCAGAGACTCTGTTTTTCTAATCTGTGACCTCAAACTTCAGGAAAGCATAGGAAAGCATCTTATACCCTCCGGTAAACTAACAGTTTGCTATTGAACATGGCCATAGAAATAGTGGATTTATCCATTAAAAATGGTGGATCTTTCCATCGTTTTTTGTTAACGTTTACCAGGCCGGGTAAGAATTTCTAACATCTGTGAGGCCTTGGACATGTTTGCCGATCAGATCAAGGAGAACAAGATTCAGATTTGGTGCCGGCGTGCTGGACCCAATTACTTGGAGGCACCGATTCAGATTGGACGTGCCAGACACCTGGATGCCCATTGGATCATTCCGGGGCGTTTCTTGTCGGTACGCAGGGCCTCAAGAAACTGAAGATTGCGAGCCAAAAACTTGGACTGGGCGTCAAGGCCGTATGGAATATCTTTGCATAGGGGAACCATAGGGGAACACGATGGAACACGTGTACGGTACGCATCGTACCATATTGCACCGTTGGGGAAACTTGGGTGTTCCAGGTCTACGGTCCTGAGACTCACATCACTGCGTGGAACTTATCGCCAAACACTAGGTCACTAGGCCTGCAGCATCCTGCAGCATCCTGCTATGTGAATTTGCGAATTTGAAGGCGGTTGTGCCAATGGCACTTGGTCTGAAGGAAGCTTTGCCGGAGTTGGAAGCTTGGTGTCAATTTTCTCCGGGATCCGAGGGTCCGAGCATACTTTTCGCAAGGCCTGATCTCAATGCTGGACCTGCACCTCCTCCAACACGGAAGCGAATCCAGGCCCTTTCAAGCTCAAACGGGCAAACTCAAGAGAGTGAAAAAAAACTGGATCAGAAAGATCCAAACAAAGCATGATAAAACATGTTGACACACTTGTGACTCCTTCTTTTTCCTCATAAAATGTCTGATATTTCATTGCGTTAAAGCCGTTAAAGATTTCAGCGGAGCTTCTCAGGTGAAGAGCAAGGCAGCTCCGAAGCGGACGCCTACGAATGGCAACAAACACACCATCGTGACGGCGACCCCTCAGTCCAGGCGGAGTTCAAAGTTGGAGTCAGATCTTCCCGGCCAGGTTTCTGCAATATAGTATAATATAGTTATTCTCCTTGGGATAGACAAGATTTGAATACATTTGATATACATTTGACAGATATTTGACAGATTGTGGAGCACTTATGCAGAATTTTGTAGTGACAGGGCGATCGTGTATGGCCTGCAGAATCGAGCTGTTCAGGCTCGATACGACGGATTTGCACGATACGACTGGAGTTTTGCCGAGTTTCAAACGTGCAGGGTATGTTGGACTTCGACCATATGTGCAAAAGGAAAACGCCTTCGGTTTGTGCCATGGTTCTCCCGGCCAGTTTGCCAGACTTGCCAGACTTGCCAGACTTGCCACCAGATGGCTGATATTCCTGGTTCATTCATGATCATTCTGAGGTATTTCCTTTCAGTGGCAACCACTACGTGAAATTCTACTGGGGTACAGAGGACGCTGCTGTATTTCGAGCTGGGGATCGGACCAGACTCACTAGATGAAGCTCAGGAGATATTGGTGCCAGTCTACACCACCACCAAGGAGGCATGCCAAAAGCATCCTGATGCCATTACGCACGGGGCCCCAGGGCTGGAGGGGCCCCAGGGCGGGCCCCAGGGCCCCAGGGCGGGCCCTGGAGTGGATTTTTGGGTTTTCTGGGATGCAGTGGATTTGTCGATACTCAGATGCTCTACGTTGCTCCACCACTATATGTTTTCATGTCATGGCAAACTGCAAAGGTCAGATTGTGTGGAGTGAAATTATGTGAAGTTTGTAGTGTCTTTGGAGTCTGATGGCCAGATTGTTGTGCTCAAGGTTCATCAACTTTGCCTCTTTCCGATCGGTGTATGAGACCACCATGGATGCTTGGATTACATTGATTACATGTTGTGCAGTGTGACTCCCTGCATGTAGTGTGAACCGAGGAAGCGATGCAGTACCCACAGATCAAAACAGCGCGGGTCTTAGAATTTTGGCGGACAGGTGCAGCCTGTTTCATTCTTTGCTCTTATGCCATGTGTGCAGCATGTACTATTTATATTCATTTAGTATGTATCACTGTATCATCACATATCATCATGTATCATCAGCTATCAGATAATGATAGATAATGTATCATCGTCTATCATCATGTATCACCATATGTATCATCACGTATTCACACAGGAGTTCTTTGGAGTGATGTCTGGAACCAGGTTGCCATCATCGCAGAGGGCGTGCCGGAGCAGCAGACGCGCCAACTCATCAAGGCAGCAATTTGTGCCCTGGATCCAGGGCACCAAGTGGCACCAAGGGCACCAAAACTTCGTTGCCACAGCTGCGCTCTCTTCGGTTTTCCCCAGTCTATTGAAATCAGTCTGAGTAGGGAAGATGCGTTTTGCTTTCACATTGAGTGGCTTAAAATACAAGTAGATACAAGTACTAAGGGTGTTGAGATTGGGAAACCTCGGAAAGCAGAAGAACTGATTGATTCATATTGATTCAACACAATTGCAGGAAGCCGAGATTAAGGAAGTGGGAATGATTGGCCCTGCCACAGTTGGGGGCATCAAGCCGGAACCTGAGAACATGACCCCTATGGCCCCTATGGCCCCTATGGCTATGGCCCGCATGGCCTATGTTTCGATCAAGGCCCGGATGCATTCGCATTGGGAACACAGGTGCCCGATGGGTTCGGATAAGGAGTCAGAAAGCTTGGCGCCTCCTGTTTCCCCAAGTCCTATGGAAAAGAAATGAAAAGAACCAAACGAATGGATTGGTTTAAGGGAAAATATACAGGAAAGCCCCATATTTAATGGGAAAATCTATGGTTTCCTGTAGATTTTCCCTTAAACCAATCCATTGAACCAAACGAATGGACTAGTTAACAATTATACAACTCTACAACAACGGTCAGACCGTGCATTAACCTATCAATCGGAAACGTGTTGAAAAGATAGTCATTCCACGACTGTCTTTGAAGCTCTCTGGACAGGTGGCATGCTCGACAATGTGGTCATGTCTCGACTTTATCGTCCTGGATCAGTTGCCCAGCTGAAGCACGTTGGCTCGTTCTGACACCATCAGTTTCAACTTAAAGATCTTTAAGCATATGTAAAGTGTAAACCAATCTGCAAACCGTCGTGTGTCATAGTGCCCTGTTCGTAGTTTGTGCGAGCTTCATGTAGCTTCATATAGCTTCCATTGTGGTCGCCTTTAGGTCGCATATGTCTCCAAATCTGGCGGGATGTCCAACGAGTTGGCTCACCTGCCTGGCTTGCCACGGCTGCCACGTGCTTCATATGTCTTGTTTTGAAGTTTTTGAAGCTGAGTGCACCAAAGTGCACCAAATTTTGCAAAATTTTGCCCATGGCCAGAATAACATCATTGCCCGCAACTCCAACGGGGTCTATGAGGGCGTCGCAATCGGAGGTGACAGGCATGGCCGGCCTGGGAGTTTTCAAGTTTGAGAAAAGAAAAGACGGCTGCAATGCCAATTCTGCAGTCAATCTGAAGAATTCCGAAGCTGAATGGAATCTAGGTATCCCGGCAGCCGCTTCATTGACCACCTTCTGCGTTACCAGGTGTGGAACTGAGGAGCAATATAAGCCAATCTTGGCCCCCAAAAATCGCACATCCAAACGATCTGTACACGATCTGCTTTGAGTTGCGATCGTTTTGCATTCCGACAGTACGACTGCTGAATGTTCTATGACGATAATAATAATAATAATCATTATATATATATATGTATAATATATATATATATATAATTATAATATAATCATGATGTTTGCACATTTTTTCCGACCAGAGGACGATTTTGGCGCCAAAATCCTGGTGCTGCTGGGAGAGGCCAACGTGTTGCACGTGTTGCACGTGTTGCACGTGACGCGTTGCACGCATTGGACGAAACCGCAGGTGGGAGGACAGGATGAGTATGAGGTCATCGCAGCCGTGAAGTCTGGCCGCATCACCAAACCAAGTGAAGCCTGACCTGTTTTGAGGTGTGCTGGCTGGTTACTATCGTGTCTGATAGTTGATGAATATGTTGGTTATGTCTTGAGATAACTTGAGATTATAGACACATCATCCTGACTGGGATTCCCACCCAACGTTTGTAACTGCACTTGGCGCCACGCCCGCTACTTGACACATGCAGGCATTCCTCCCAGCTCAAAGCTTTTTTTCGGCACTTTCGCTAACTTTTGCTCCCAAATATCATTGTAATCTGGAGCTGTCTATGGGGATGTCGGCCTGTGATTCTGGCTCACGGTTGTCTGTAAGCGTCTTGGGAATTCCAGTCACTAGTAGCATCTAATAGGTCCGGCTGACAACCGGCTGGGATATTGTGCCTTCGCGGCTGTGACGACTGCTGTTTCATTCGGACCACTTGAACCGCCAGTCGCCACGATTTAGGACTGGATCATTCATCATCATTCTACCATACTTCTGTTGGTGACCACCACAAGAAGTTGCGGTTGAATTAGTTGAATTTGTTCCAACTTTCTTGAGAGTTTCAATTTGTGGTTCTTCGAACCTACCTTATTTGAACTACATCGTTGCATGGGCCACATGGGGCTTGTTCCTTGATGGTCCAAAATGAATTCTCGCAGTGTGCTGAACCATGTCAGTCTTTGATCTTCAGTTGGATCGCAAAAAGTCAGCCCTGACCGCCCTGTGCCAGTCATTGCTTGGTGTGTCGGCTTGGAACCTAACTTGGCCACAGAGCTTCGGGCATTGTGAGTAATGGTTAAGATGTAATAAACAGGTGAAGGGATCCGCAATTCACTGTGCTTTCGAGGCACATGCGCATCTTGCTTTTCAACAGAGGCTGAGCATTGCTGTGTTTCGACAAGCGGAGACAAGCGGAGACAAGCCATGTTTCGCTCCGCGTGCAGGTTCAGTTTGGACATGCTGGCGCACAGGCCTGCAGATGCTGATGATGATGGCGAGTTGATGCCATCGGACTGCTGTCGCCAGGCCAGAGGCAAGACAGAAACGGCCATGGCGAAAAATGCAGCGATGAAGGCAGGGACGAGCAGCTCAGTAGCGACAGATGGGCTAGAACTGCTAGATCTGCTAGGAAGCTGGCATCATTGTGCCTGACTCCTTCGACAAGTTGCCTGAAGCATTGGACACCCTGCACTGAGCTGAGTTTTTTCCATCTCGGGGGCTTTGGTCAGGTATGGGAGTCTTTTCACTCTGCACCAACAACAACAACATTATTGGCAGGTACACCAAGATGGTCGAAGATGGTGAGATCGTGGAGGCCGGAATTTCCGATGACTCACCAATCTCCGATATCGCCGATATCGCCGATACCTGTTACATGCTGTTACCCTGCAGGAGCCGGAAGGTGAAACTCCACAGGCGCCGGGCCGGGTGCCAGCTGTGCAACTGTCCGCTGGACTGTGCCGTGCCAGGTGCCAGTGGACTACACCTGGGCCAAGAAGCTAGGAATGGTGAGGCGAAATGAAGGAACATGAAACATCATAAAACTGTTTCGAAAGGCAAAAATGAATGAAACTGGCCCCAGGGATGCCAAAGATATCCCAATTCCCAATGTCCACTGCCATGTGGCGAAAGGCACAGATTATTAAAGATTGCAATGTGTCAGGAAGCCAGCGAACTTCATTTCCTCCATCTCTGATGACCGAGGGGAGGACTGGATGGACGACGTCGCCAAACCTCTCGAAACCTGTCGCCTCCGTCCAGGAGCTCCAGTACTGTGGCATCAGCATTTCGGAGGTCTTCTCGCAAAGCCTGGGTGCTTCGGCCTGAAGTAGACACAACATGACACAACTGTAGACTCATATAGCTTGGTTAGACTTGTAGATCTTTTTAGGTTTTTTTAGGCACAAAGTAACTATACACAAGTCTAAGTAGACTCGACAAGCCGTAGACAAATCATGACCAATTTGATAGACCGATTATGACTAATTTACACATAGTTGCACTCAGTTAGACTGCAAAGGTCGATTAGTCTGGCGGATGGTCTGAGGTGTTGGAGGTGTTGTCTCCCTGCTGTGGTTCAGACGGTCAAGTTCCCAGTGCGTCCGGAACGATACCACAGCAGCCATCAACTCATCAACTTGTCTCGCCAGGCAATTGCCACCTGCTTGCTGCAAGTTCGTGGAACTTCGTTTGCAGTGAGCAATTTCTTCTTAACTTCATCAATCTTCATTATTATTGCTGTATTGTATATTATTGTATTAATGGTATTAAGCAATCTATATGATTCTATACGTATATACAATTATAATATAATATATATATATATATTATATATATTATATATATAATATATATTATATATATTATATATATTATATATATTATATATATTATATATAATATATATAATAAATATAATAAATATAATATATATAAAATATATAAA
>Ga0126342_10004384_pt1 | contig 24016 bp, 26 predicted proteins | sample Cyp1metagenome_FD_92528 | JGI IMG/M metagenome (GOLD analysis project Ga0126342, IMG submission 92528) | Coral microbial communities from Lord Howe Island, Old Settlement Bay, Australia - Cyphastrea 1 metagenome | ecosystem: Host-associated > Invertebrates > Cnidaria > Coral ...
ATGATATATTTTATATTATATATGATATATTATATATTATATCATATATATATTATATTTTATATACTATACATTATATACTATATATTATATACTATATATAATATAATACTATATATTAATATACTATATATAATATAATATAATATATAATATAATATAATATAATATAATATATAATATAATATAATATAATATAATATAATAATATAATATATTATATAATATTATATTATATTACATTATATATACAGTATAATTTTCGACCCCCCATTTCATGGTTAGCAAGTGTCTTTCTTACGATCTAGTTTCACTGGGTTCCATACACGCAAGAATACCAAGCGTCATGACACGGGGCATTCTCAGCCAACTGGGATGGCTCATCCAACGATATCCAAGGTCCATCATGGCATTGATATTCCATAGGAAAACCATAGGAAAACCATAGGAAAATGGTGGTTTAATGGGATTTAATGGGATTTCATGGGGTATACCCTCTGGTAATTTAACGCAGCTATTGAAAATGGCCATTTATAGTGAGTTTTCCCATTAAAAATGGTGATTTTCCATAGCTATGTTAGTTTACCAGAGGGTAACGATAGACATCAAAATTTTTCCCAATCTTTTCCATTCAGTTCCATTCATCTTGTGCCCTGAACTTTCAGAAAGGCGCATTGCTGGCCATGTGGCGGTTTTAGCAGTCTTGTTTTTCATCCCTACCGCATGACCAACTCAAAGTTGGGATGAGTGGGACCAATTGGTGGCTGTTGACCCAATTTGACCCGCACTGATTGTTGAGTAAGACCATATTTTTTCCAGGTTTCGATCCCAATCTCATCCTTCTCGCACCCGCGCTCCGTATCGAAACACTGACCCACAACTCACATCTTTCGATATGGTTCACATGTCCAAGTCTCTGTTGGTTCCCCCAGTCATGGCCTTTTTAGTTGGGTCCCAAACGCAGGCCCCAGAGATCTCGGACCTGCAACTGGACGAGGCTGGAAGGACCCACCCTATCTGATTGGTGGTGACTGGAACATGGCTTGATTTTTTCCATCTATTGGAAATGTCATCATCCCAACTGACGAACTCCATCATTTTTCAGAGGGTAGGTATACCACCAACCGGCGATTATTGCTGTGGAAAAACATGGTTTCCTGCAAATGCTCCCTGGAACCAAGCCAGTGATAAACAAAGAACAACCGAAAAAACACACACACCCAGAATCGGTTGGCGCACTTTATTGTGGTGGGGTCTAACTATATACTATGTCCCAGGATTTGGCCTACTTTTTTGTGGCGGGTTTACTAACTGGATGTTAACATTATATACATATAAACATACAATTATATATACATATGAACATATGATTATATATACTACATACATATATAAATATATGATTATATATATACATACGTATGCAAAAAATATTTGTATATATATATAAATAATAGAGACACCTATACCTAACCTACAAAACTTGGGGGGTATGAGACAAGATAAACATGGAGTTTTAGTCGGTTTGTCTTGTCGAATGGTAGGGATACCAAGCCCATTCAATGCCCTTGCGGCAAGGTTAGATCCCGAGAAATGGGGCACATAGAGTGGCCCGATCAGTTTTATCCCTTTGGCATTGGATTTTTGGGAAAAGATGTTATCTGATTTTCCTTTTTTTCAGATGACCAAAAATTGGGGGTTATCCCAGTGTATCTCCCATTTTCAGACGCATGCGATTTTTCGTTCTTATCAATTGCTTGATATTGATTGACTCCTTGTTCTTGATGCAATTGATTGTCCTAAGGGATGATGGGTGAAATCCCGGCCTTCATGATACAATCATGTCAACTCCCGGTTTTTCATGGTTAACTCATGTTAACTCCCCAATTGGGGTAGCATCAAAATCCGAATGATTTTGATGGGACACGTCTAGGCCGGCATCATCCCATCCCCGCCTTTTAGGCCATCGAAGTACTGTTGGACAGCAGATATCGCATCGTTGATGGTGAGCAGGTCGAGATGACATGACCAAGGGATCACCGGAGTTCCATTCAGAAGACTTGCTGTTTTAGATTGGTTGGTTTTTTCCACCACTCTTTGGAAATATTAGTGAAAGCGACTTTTCAATCAGAAAACATCGAACATCGGTGGGAACCCCCCAAAAATACATGTCCAAAATGCTGAGGAGAGTGCATATGTATTATAATATGGTATTGAAGGGTTACCTTGCAGAAGACTTGTGGAGAGTAATAGACTTAGTAATAGACATCACTGACATGACCATGACAGGCAGAACATGATTCCCAATTTCTCCTCATGATCCCAACATGATCCCCAAAGAATGTTGAACATCTGTAGCCAATTTGAATCCCACATTCTTGTGTGGCGACTTCTCAGTTTACCCAAATTTTGTGGCTTATGTTTCTGTTCCATCCCCAACTGTAGTGATACCCAAATTTTGGCCTGGTGGCCATCGACATATATATTTTACGTGTAGTGTTATGGGCAGGCTTGGTGCATATGTTCAACTGTCACGTGAATGCATCTGATGCTATCTTAATGATAGATTAAGTATTGATACATACAAATACAAACTAACCCAGCTTAAATATCCCAGTTACAAGTGGTTAAAGGACTCAGTTCGTAACCATGGACCCAATCTACAGTTGGATCATCCCACTTAGTGGGACCCACTCGAATCACATGTTTCGTTTTCATCAAATTGCCGTAATTCTCCATCAAACATTTGAGCTGAATATTTCTTGGTTCAATCCTCATCATTCTATGTCCAACCTCGAATTCTCCAAAGGTTTCATGAATTGTCCATGCAATCTGCCAGGTTTCTCACGCTTTTGCTTGGGGCTTCATGGGTTTTCCCATGGTTTTCCTCGATTTTTCCCATGGGTTTCTCCCAGTGCTCTGCGTGGAAACCACGGCGAAATTTTGTCGGCCAGGCGAACCCCCGCGCCGAAAACGAGAGTTTCTGGGTTCGGCTCTTTGGAGGCTGCCTGGCTGAAGAGGCCGGGATTTTGATGGATTTTGATGGATTTTGGATGGGAAAATGTCAACGATCCCATTCAATTCTGGGACATGACATGGAAATTGTGGGATTTGACATATATACTTTTCCCATGTCAACTATCCCAAAAATGGATGGTGATTTTGATGGGATTGTGATGATTCACATTGAAATCATGGGGCAAAATCCCACCAGTTATAGCACTGAGAGTTGTCTCACCTCGGTGTGTGCGGCAGAGGTGACACGACCACTGGAATGAATTACTACATGATTTGTCATTTGGTATGATCTGAAAACAGCAGAACGCCCTTCGGCACGCAGGGATTCTTAGGGATTCTTAACATTTAGAACAATGTTATTACTTGTACCCTCTGGTTATTTAACAGTTCGCCATGGAAAATCACCATGCTATATAGCTAGGTAAACCCAGTTGTTCACCATCTATTTCGATTAGGGCCATCGAAAAACCATGGCAAACTGTGAATGTCATAACCAGGTTGGGTACATGGAAAAATCCCATCAACATCATCATTTCAATTTACTGATGGGATTTTTGGATGTGATGAAATCGCATTTTTTTTCACAGGGGATGTGATCCTAAAAGATCGATTCGTGTGGGATATATATTGCGGGAAGTTGTGGCATTGTTATGTTTGAATTGGAAATTATGGACATGTTGGGATATATTTATTCTGATTTCTTTTTAATCTTTTTATTGTGGCTAAAATGGAACATATATTGATATAAATATAAATATATTATATATGTATTGATAATATAGATATTACACCCAACAATATTATATGATACCGGTGTGCCCTAAAAATGAAGACTCCCATCCCCAAGATATGAGTTTCTTACTAGGGACCATCATGATCAACCAGTAGATTTAGGGATACCAGCTAGCACCATTTCTGACAAATCCATATGACCCGTATGGGGAAACATGACTGGTTGGTGGTTTGGAACATGTCTTTTATTTTTCCAGATGTTGGGAATAATCATCCCAACTGACTTTCATATTTTTGAGAGGAGTTGAAACCAACAACCAGATAAAGATCTGCTTATCCAAAGTTTTTTTTTAAACGTCAATTCATCTTTATTTAAGATCTTGGATGGTTTTTTTTGTCGCAAAGAGATCGGGCAATATCCTGGGATCCACAAGATGGTGCTGGGCGAGCGACCAACAATCTCCGAAAAAACTTGGGTCCTACCCTCTGGTAAACTAACATAGCTATTGAAAATGGCCATTTATAGTGGATTTTCCCATTAAAAATGGTGATTTTCCATAGCTATGTTAAATTACCAGAGGGTAACATTGGGATGAGCAGCTACTAAAAGGTACCTCACGGACCTCACGGACCGTGTATCCAAATGTATGCACTGTGTTCTCCCTTGCTTGCCAAGACACATGGGGGGTGGGGTGCGGGGGGGGCTAATAACGTTCCTTGGCCTTGATATGGGAAGAAGAAATCATCAAGGACGCAACTTCTACTTTTTCTCTCTACTTCTTGAGCTTCTTATAGTACATCCCCAGTCCTGCTTTGAGGATCTTTCGCACTGCATTCGCCCCGCTTTCTTTGGAGTTGTGGCGGCACAGCCAGTCAGTTGTACGTTAAAGCTTGGACCCATATGGCAGTGGGTCAATACCTATAGATACATTTTTAGTGGGATGAACATCCATTTACCAGCTATTTTGATGTTCACCAGGGGTACCAGGGTTTTGACCCATCCCCACATGTCTGTCCTGACTTCTGGTATTCATCCCCGCTGTTACTGTTCTATGCTGCTGCGTCAACATCAATTTCGTGGTCAGTACGTTGGAACATGTTAGGTCGTATGAACTTACTGAAACAATGAAACAGAAGGCCAATCAAATTTGAAGTACCCTCCGGTAAACTAACATAACTATGGAACATCACCATTTTTAATGGGAAAATCCACTATAAATGGCTATTTTCAATAGCTATGTTAGTTTACCAGAGGGTAACAGATGATGCTTCTGACGCTCCACTTACATGAATTATCACATGATACACTTACACAAACCTACCAAACGGCTGCATGCAAACATGACACATTCATGATTCAATCTTGAAAGACCAACAGAAAAAACCCATGGTCCCTCACGTACAAGGCGCGCACTAAAAAATAATCCCAACATCTGTGGTCCCGGAGGTCTTACAGAATCTTACAAGTCAACTTCGCTATTTGTGGGTTAAATCTGGGTGATCCTCCACACACGATGCCAGTGAATAGTGAAGGTTAATGTACCGGGCCAATACTAAACAATACTATATAAATTATATAAACATGTTTTATGGTCCTGGTGGTCTTTATCGCACGGTGGACTTTTCACTCGGTATCTTATTTTCCACTGCTGCAATGGTTCCTTTGAATGGCATCCACCACCCATCCTTGCGGTCCTTGCGGCTTGCGCCAGTGCCACGGCAACAACGTGAAGGTGAATCAGCGGACACCTCTGAAGAGTGCCAAGACGGCGCATAGTCTCGGGGTGAGTCTGGCACTTAGGGTGTTTGCCCAGGATATATGTTCAGAATAAAATCAGGGGGACCTTGTTGTGTGCAAAAAAACATGTAGCATCTTGCAGAGGTGTAAACTCTGGTGAAGTGGTGCTGGTGATGATAGGTGAGAATTTAAATGAACAAATAGCTTTCTTTTCGGCAATTTTGATGCAGCCAAAAAATATCTTTTCAAGCTTTTATGTTCCATTCTGATGGGGGAGATTCATAAATGCTACTGTAATACACGTTTTTTTTTTAGAAGTTTTTTTTTTGCCGTGAGTATCTTGAAAGGTTGGCCATGCATGTGGCCAACATCTGCTCACTTTCCTGCTTGTCATGTGTTTGTTTTGACAGTGACCACACAACGATATCTTGCCCACCAGGGTGAAGCCCACCCCCCCGAATCGCCAAGGTTTAGAGAGAGCCAGCGATATCATTTGACGGCTGCCAGATGGTTTCTACTGGACCAAGCAATCTGATCCAATCTGAATATCTCCAGGCCACCGTCCCCGTCCCTAGTTGGGATTTAACCAGTGAGATTCTCGGTGTCTTTGCAGGAAGTTCACCAGCCCAGTTTTGATGATTACACATGTAGAACGTTGTAGAACCTCCCATTGTTGAATGGCAATCGGATGCTGATACCTCAGTTCATCCCAATTTCAGGGCGGAAAACGGAAGATACTAATTACATCTAATTAGTAAGAGAAAGGCTCAAAACCATTCACCCCAAAATGTGGCGACTGAAAAAGGTGGCAACATTGGTACCCACTGAGTGAGCCAAACCCCCATGAGTATTTTCGGAGCAATGTACCAAGGAGTCTATCAGCTCAGCTCCACTACCCTCACTTCCTTGGCAGCGAAGGGTTCCAAAAGCTGGAAAATCATTCTGTATCCACATCTCCTGTTTCAAACATATATAAACATTTCACCCACTATCACCACGTAGTCACCAGGATCTCCCACACCATCCCAAAATTGCTAGGATACATCACAGTTGTTGATCCCTTCCAGCAACAAACTGGCGGCAGTTTCGTAACGTGAGTGGAGAGCCAGCTGACGGATGGTCATGCGAGATCACCACAATCCAACCAGGATGGGTTAATCCATGGATACATTTTTCATCACATGTGGTAAACACAATGCCATAAAGCTCTTTTTTTTTTCGATTTACCGTCTGGTTATCTAACATAGCCATGGAAAATGGCCCTAATCGAAATAGATGGTTTACCTGGGTTTACCTATTAATAGCATGGTGATTTTCCATGGCGAACTGTTAAATACCAGATGGTACCGAATATATCGGGGATGGTTCATGACCATGATGCTCATGGCGAACTGATCTGTTTTCGATCGCCCCGGGTCACTCTCCACCATTGGACGACCCCCAAGGGAGTCGCCTGACCTTTTTGAGCGCAGCCTGGCGGAAAAAGACAGCAGTGACCAACAGATTGAACAGATTGTGGTGAAGGGGAAGTGCCATGCAAGTGGAATGTACATACTGATGTATCACAATTCTGCATATATTTCCAATTATTTCCAGATATTTCCTACATATGAAACAAATACTGGCTGGAAATTGGAGGCCTGGGGGGCCCAGGCCATTTCATCGAAACTGGTGTTTTTTTATTCGTTTTTTTGGAGGAAGCCATGTCATCTGGGGCTGCGACCTCACCACTCTTCCAGCCACATTGGGATATCTTACCCAAGGGAACGCTGCTGTCATCTGTGACATGCGCTGGGCGATTTTATGCTAGCCTGGGACCTTAATTTGAACCTGGCATTCATCATGACATCACCACAACCAGACTAGGCATTGACAAATTACCCAGCCCTTTGGGGTTCCAGGATTCAGATTCTGTTTAGGTTCCCTCGCGTTCGGCCTCCGCCTAGCGGGCGGACGAGGGGAAACCCAGAAACCGGTGGGCACAGGCCGTAGATGAAAAGAGGTGGCCCAGCAGCGGATGGCTTTTTTTGGTAAAATGGGTAATTCTCTGAAACTGGCATGTCTTTGCCCCAGAATGGATTAGCCAATGGTTTTGATGGGAACATGGTAATAGACCTGGATTTTTGGGCTACGCATATTTTAAGACAAAGCAACATGAATCTCTGGGGAGCTTTATTTCATGCTATAACATGGGTGTAGCTATCTGGTTCCGGAGATGTCTTGATGCTTCAGGTGTGTCAAAGCTGGAGATGCAAGAAACAAGGAGTTTCTTTCCCAAAATGATAACTAATCAAGAGGCTTCAGGTGGTGTTTTCACTCCAGCAGGGTCAAAGTATGTCAAAGTTCTGTTTCTGCGGGTCCAAAAACCTCTTTTTCGAACAGTTGTGACAAATGTGGCTCCATGGCTTCACTTCCCATCCTGGAAGGTATGTTGCGTGAATCTCTATACAGTATCTGTCATATCGCTTCTCAGCATACTCAGCATACAGCTATCCTTGTTGTCACAAGGTTGCCATTGTGGCTCGGCCGAGCTTCGCCATTGTGGCTCAGTCATGAATCACATACACCTTTGACGCTTAAAACAACAACAACTCCGAGTGATGACACGCTGCCTCTAGCGGCTGCCATAGAAAGTGATTGAAGTGTTTGGAAAAGCTGAAAATTGGGAGTGTCTGAGTGGCCGGAGTGGTGCCATTCATGTTTCTCCCACTCAGAATGGTCAGGAAGCAGCATTTATATTACAAAAACATATACACTACATATGCGCGGTTTCGGGCGTTCTCAAAAACGGTGTTTTTGAGAGGTGCGTTTTTCATGAACATATATATAATATATACAATTATATATATATCATGAACGCAACGTCTTGGCTTCCCAGTCTTTGATCCCCCGAACGCCTGACCTTTTCCGGTAGACTCTGGTAGAAAAGCAGACGCAACTCCCAGACAAACGCATCAAATGATGTAGCCCGCATCTCCTCTCTTGCGGAAGTTGCTTCCACTGGCCACTTGGCGATGAGGTGCCTATTGCTAAACTCATCATGGGCTTAGAAAGCAGCAAGAGATTGCAAGTACTTGTACTGCCCCATTGATTTGGTATGGCGTAGTAACCCTTTGTAGATTGATGTAGATTGATGAGCATTGATGGATTCATTTTTATCCATAAATAGACGCATGCTATACTTTTCTGGCTGCAAAAAACATATTGCATCGATATTTTTCTTTTTGGGGTCGCTATGGTGATCAGCGATAAATTTTGTGGGGGATGAACATCCATAACTAGTAGCTATTTAAATGTGAAACCCAGTATTTGGAGCATCATCCCACTTGGGAACTCGATAGCACATGCAGCATGGTTATGATGTCCCATGATGTCCCATAAGTCGATATGGAGCATAAGTTACAGTATGATGTCAATGATGTCCTATAAGTCCCTTCAGAATTTGAGAACCCCAATTGGAGGACTGACTGACCATGAACCACCACCCGACCCGTCTTTGGGCCTAATGCCCAGGGGCCATGGCCTGTGCAGGGAGGTGCGCTCAAGAATCATGGGGATATGAGGATATACAGCCCTTTTTTAACGGGACACAAACTGGATATGGTATCATGTGAGAGCATGAGTAAATATCATTTGTTATAATGTTATATATATGCATATAATTTGTTATATATATATATGCGTAACATTTGGTATTGAAGTATTTTTTTTGAGCACAGGAAAATACATTTTTTTGGCGCTGGAGATTTTGATCATCGGATGCATCGGCTTCATCGCGTCGTTTTTGAAACGGGAGGCCGGAGATACCCCGGAGCCGGATGCTGCGAGTGGAATACAAGGTGGGCCATGGTGGATCCCCTGGTGGATCATGGTGGTGAGCCGGTTAGGTGGTGTGAAGGTGTAGCGGATCAATCCGTTGTTTCTGCTTGATGGCTTTCTATGATATCTGGGTCAATTATAACGACCTCACTGCGACCTCACTGGAATCATGGTTAGTAAGGGAAATCATCCCCAAATGGCCCAACAATTCAGGTTAGTGAAATATTATAATTTACCCAGAATGATATGTATTGATATTACCATCTGGTTATGACTAACAGTTCGCCATGGAAAATCACCATGCTATTAATAGGTAAACCCAGGTGTAAACCATCTATTTCTATGGGCCATTTTCCGTGGCTATGTTAAAAAGCCAGAGGGTAATTATATATGTATATGATTGTATATGTGGAGTTCATTGACATGGGGCCTGGGTGTCTAACCGGTGAATGCAGTTCATACCAGTTGGAACCAGTACTGTAACCAGTGAGCTATGGCTGCTCTATTTTTTTCTAAGTGGAGTAGATGATGGGGATGTTAATCCAGTACCTTTTTTGTCTGTATCAAGCAGCAAGTAGATTTCTAGACTCACAGAAGGTGCTCTGGGCTCACTTGGTCCTGAAAAAATTGAGTTCCTGTCTCAAGACCTCGACCCTTGGGGACTTACCCAGGGACAGCCCTACGACTGGTTCAACCTGGAAGATATGGGCGCCTTGATCCAGTCCGAAGAGTTCGCCAGCACCCTGAAAGAGGCCTTCTGTGTTGTGGTTTTTAGACCAAAATTGATCAATCTCCAACGCCAAACACACCCATGTTGTTTTTTTTTGGGGTAGACGCATCTTTGCAGGTGGAAAAAATACTTTTACAATCTTTGAAAATCCACCTGAAATCCATTTCCCAGATCCATGGAGTTCAGTTTTTCATCAGATTCCCCAAGGGAAAATCCAATGCAGTCCCCAAGGGACCATGCTTTAGCGCTGCCTTGGACGCTAATCTAATCGGATGCAGGACATAACTTGATATACCCTCTGGTTATGACTAACAGTTCGCCATGGTATAAATGGCCCATTTATAGATGATTTTCCCAGCTAGAAACCTCCATTTATGGTTGGGATTTTCCATGGCGAACTGTTAAATAACCAGATGGTAACTTGACTTGACATGTAATCTGAGTTGATTTTTGATGGCATGCTGAAATGAGCCCGAAAAAACAAAGGGTTGATGATCCGAAACCACAATTTTTGGGGTGGCTCAGCCACAATCCGTGCTTCAACATGGGCAATGTTTGGACGTTGCAATGAAGACAGACGACATGACATTTCCAATGGTGCTTCTGTGTTTGCGTTGCTAAAACTCCTTGGGATCTGACATGTCATGCACCAAGCGTTTGGTTCTTCAATTTGTAGATATTTGTCCACTTTTCAGTCTACTTCAAAGATCTATCCCTCACTCGACGTCAACCTTGGCGCAATCAACAAGCTCTTTCCGGGAAATGCATCAGTGCTGGCAGAACATCAACCACTACTTCGAAGTTGGCTTCGACGATCAAGCGGTGTTTGATGAGGATTGCTGGGACTGAAATGTTTCCACAGTGTTTCCAATTGACATTACTTTGGAATACTTCAGCTTGGGGTAGCTTGCAAAGCTGGGCGCATCAACAACGTCAGGACAGTATCAGCACTTGCTAGTGATGATTGGGGGTAGGACCTCACCTCCCCGAAATTGAAGATGGAACCAGAGATATCATCTTCGACCTGCTTTTTAAGGGGTTCGATCTCATTTTGAGAGAGCATTCTTATCATAGTTGGAACATATTTCCAGAAAGTCAAGCATGATCTTGACCTCATACGGTAGTTACCAGTTTTCCAATTGCTTATTTCAAACATGCACTGCAAGGTCGGTACAGTATCTTCAAGGACTATCACAGCTTGGTTAATCCTTTTCGTTGGCCTTTGATATCCCCATTTTGGCTTGCTTAGAGTTCCCACATTTCATTGGTTACATGCTATCTCCATATTTATTGGTGAAAGGTTAAAGTCCTAATTATGGTCAAAAGTATAATTATCATTAATTATCCCATTTCACTTGTTTCTTCTCCCCATTTTCCCAATGTGATATCCCAATGATTATAATGATTGGTGAACATCATCTCAATCTACGATTTGTTGTTCTAATATGTTCTATTATGGTTGGTCAATCCCCATTTTGAGATTTGTTGTTCTATACATTTTGGTGATATCTAATATGTTCTATACATTTTGGTTGGTCAATCTCCATTTCTTTGGGATCAACGGGCAGAGGATGGTCTCTTGCTGGCGCCTGCCGACTTTCTGCGGTCCCTGCGGCAGCCGCGGCCCTACTTCAGGCGGAGATATGTTGGACGATTATGGACGCGTGGGGCTGGTTGGACACATGGAGGGTTGATATCCTCTGGTAAACTAACATAACTATGGACAATCACCATGCTATTAATGGGTTTTTATCCACTATTTCGACTGGGCCATTTTCAATAGCTAACTTTGTTAACGTTTACCAGGCCGGGTAGATTTTGATGTTGGTTGATGTTGGTTGGTGTTGGTTGAACATGAAGAAATCTCGGGGTTATTTTTTGGGCGAGACAAATTGCCAAATCGCAACGCTGCCAACCTTCGACTCTGCCATAGACGGCACCAAGATTCCCGTACGTGATCCTTCCAACGGTGAACCATGGTCAACCCCCGTCTTCCCAATGACTTTGCTGGTTGTTATGACTTAATGGTGGTTTTTCATAGTGACTAGAAATGGGGATTAATGGTGGCTTAATGGGGATGAAAAAATGGATTAATGGTGGTGACTGGAACCATGGAATTTTGAATGACTTTCCATTCAGTTGGGAATCTCATCATCCCAACTGACTTTCACTCCATCATTTTTCAGAGGGGTAGGGCGAAAAACCACCAAGCAGTTTGGTACGGGTCAACACATGTCAGGTCCAATGACTGGACCCAGCTTGGGAGCTAAGGGTGTCCAGATTCCAATTCTGGGACTTCGAGCTATGAAAACACTTTCCCAACTATCTGACAGTATAAACTTATATAACATAATAATACATAATATGCTGTAAGATTCGGGATGTATTTCCCAATCATCAAACATGACTCATTTACATTCATTTGCTGTAACATAATACATCCCGAATCTTACATCAAATGAATGTAAATGAGTCATGTTTGATGATTTACTTTCTCTATCTGGTGGGGTATCACTGTACTCTCTCCATATGTCGCCATCCTGGTTGGAAAACTTGGCTCCCGCCACGACCACCACCTTCCGCAGCCGCAGGGTGTACAGTCTCCGGCAGATGCCCCAAGATTTGAAGGCGAGCAACGCAGACTTTGATCATTTCATACGAAAATTGAAATCTATCCAGACTTCCCATGTTTGCGGGGGATGAACATCCATAAATCCCAGCTAAATTTTGGTGTGAACAGAAGGGCACCAGTGTTTTGACGCCATACCTATATCATACCATATCATTTCATGAACTTTGAAGCAAATCGAGTCTAGTGGTATCCAATGGCTGGACTTGCAGCGCAAGATAAAGACGTTGATGCGAATGGTGCCTTCGAGATTTTGGCCGAATTTTCAGCGTCGAAATGTGGCTCAACCAGCAAACCGATGAACTCATCGAATTCGTGATGTCAATGTGTCGTCCATCCACGCTTCATTGGGAAAAGTCGTGGTGAAACCGCACTTGACCCACTAAAATGTCACCCCTAGCAAATTGGAATGGCTCTGGAACATCAGAAGATGTCATATCCATCCTTTACCAGAGAATAGGCGTCGGTTGATGGTGGTTCATCGTTTATTTTTCATTTGGCTGCTGTGGTTTCAAGTATTTTCTAGAAACGTTTCAATTCTCCAAGTTTTTTGGAAGATGTTAATTGGGTATGGATCAATACCTATTAATACCATTTTTAGGGGGATTAACATCCATTTACCAGCTATTTTGATGTTCACCAGGGGTACAAGGTTTTGACACACTGCCAATTCAATGAAGTGCTGACAATTCCAGACCATCCCAGAGGCCTCGAAAACAAGTGTGATCCCCCTGCTTAGCGTGGTCAGGAGCAGACTGCTGAGAAGCTTTCGAATCTGGCGCAGGAGGCACTTGGAAGGCTTCAGCCCAGGTAATGGATGGTAATCGTATACTCGTCATGGATGGAATGTAACCATATCAAATTTCTTTAAATATAAAGGACAGTTAAAAGGCTATAAAAGATTCTTTTCAAATACTGTAGAGATATTGATATTCTAATATGCCATATGCCGTTTAGATTCTTTCTTCTTTTTGGTTCAAGTGCGTCTTACCCAAGAATTATATTCCGCAAACAGGTAGACTTTGAATCGGCAATTAACAATCATTTAACACACCTGCAAGCATGCCAAAAACACTTTTGAGAAGACACACATTTCTGGTTGCTGCTTAAAGCATGTTTTCGGAATCCCTTACCAGGATGATTCGCTGGGAATCCCAGTAATAGAACGTTAGAACGAAGATGGCCATCATGGTTATCAAACCCTTGGGGTCTCACTGGTCCATGGATTTTGGGCATCCCCTTGGTGAGAGGACCATGGTCCAATGGTACTCCATGAACCATCCGCTGCGAAAATCAGCATATGAAAACGGATATTTTCCATTTTCAGACGAAACCATATACAGCTGGTTATACAATACATATCTCTTTATGTCCCAGTATGTCCATGTATATCCCCTATGTGGTTGTTACTCTCCGGCAATCAAACATGGCTTGCTGGAAAATCCACCATTTGGTTTGATATGTTCCCAGCTATAAAGCTCGATCTCGTTCACGGGGATTTTCCAGCTAAGCCATGTTGGATTACCGGAGGGCAAACATCCTGATTTTCGCTGGTTTGATATCCATTTTTGCTGTTGTTTTTGGGTTCAACCGCCAGGTGCAAAAGTTGCAGCAAGCTCTCAGCTCAGCGAGCGCCCCGATTGGAACCTTGGCAGGTGGGCTGTAGGACAGGTGGGGTTTCTTCTACTTTCAGTCTTCAAAATGGAATGATGTTGACCCCTAAACCCAATGGTTAATGATCATTATCCCTATTAAATGGCTATAATTGGGAATATACCCTATTTTCAGACAAACCCATTTGAGTGATTATTGTTAGGGATGGGCTGAAGCAACCAACTAACAGAGGAATGTGCCCTGGTTTGCTTGTCAACTATCTCCAACTTGTAATGATTGATATCATGAGTGAAGTCCCAATTGCAATTTTCTGGGTGACTTTTCCCCGCAGAACCCTTGGGTCCTGGACAAGAACAGACTAAGTGTGGGGAATGATATGAATCCACCAGTTGGCGCATGGCATGGATCCTCAATCTGAAAACCCACATATATATATTATATGATACTATATGATATTATATGTGTATATATGGATATATGGGGGTTTCTTCAAATAGGGGATCCCCAAGTCACCATGGGTGGAAAATACTAAAATGGTCTAATGACGACTGGATGATTTGGGGTACCCCCACTTTAGGAAACTTCCCTGTAGACTTGGGAAGCTTCGAACAACTTACCCCAACTGACTAGTATATCTTTCGAGTTGCTTGAGGCCAGCAGACCTGTGCAGCCAAAACGAAAGAGTGACTGCTTATATCTCTCTCGGAGGGGCTTGAAACCACAAACCAGCTGGGTGTTGGAGGGTATTGTGACGCTTCAAAAGGTCAAACATGCAGCTGGCAGAGAGTGAACACCAGAAACTTACATCAACTTACAATATCCACTTACACTTGGTGTTATCAGCAATTCTTTACTTTCTAGCCACTCTTTGGCAGGATTTGGAGGTTTCCAAACATAGGACCACCCATGGTGACGACTGGGGATCCTCCATTCTAAGAACCCTCCCCAGTATCCCAGTTGATTGGGGTTTCAGCTTGGGATAGGCCAAATGGGCGAAAGACAGCGCGCCGCCATGCCAGCAGGTGTCACTCTTGATGGACTGGGCTCAAGGATGTCGAGTCCGAGTTAGCTACTGGATAATATATCATGATTACCAATGATGTATAGAGATAGAATCTCAATTAGCACTAATATATAATATATATATATATACACATATGTAATATATATATATATGTAATATATATATATGTAATATATATATATATGTATATATGTAATATGTGCTTAATCATCATGCTTGGGTTACAGTGGTAGTTTTCTAAACATAATTATTGTGAGCAAATTAGAAACTCGGATCGTCCAAGTCGATGCCATGGTTTTTTATTTGAGGAGACATCATCGAACTCAGATCCTCGAAACATTGTTCTATTTTTTTTGGACCCTGAAAAAAATCCTATAGATATCATTAGATATCTATAGATCATTTCTTTACATGTTGGTTGTGAAACATTCTATTTCTATAGCTTGTTCTTGACGCTTGGTCTATTGTACACGACAGTGAGTTTGCGATGCCTCCCTACGCAACTGTAGAATTGAGTCAACACGAAACATCCACCACTTATTGTGGTTATGGGAATATTATGGGAATATGATGGGAATATTATGGGAATATTATGGGAATATTATGGGAATATGATGGGAATATGATGGGAATATTATGGGAATATTATGGGAATATTAATGGTTCACATGCCCGGCACTCGAATCTGGCGGTAAATTGCCGCTTAGCCTCCCCAGAACTCGGATTTTGGAGGTCCCATGCTGGATTCCGGAGCCTTGGAAGTTGCCAGCCTCGCGAGCATTCGAAGTACACCACAAGGTACGACCAGCGATCAGGACACAGCCTAGAACTGGGAGATTCTTCAGGATTTCTTTAGGATTTGACCATGAAAAATAGGGATTTTGACCATGATTTGACCATGAACAATGGTGGGATTTTACGGAATTTTCATGGGAACATAACTGGAAATACTGGGAGATCTTCTCTGGTTATTTGACGTAGCCGTGGAATATCCGCATTTTCAAGTTCCGTACATCATCACTTTTATCATCTATAAATGGGCCATGTTCCAGAGCTATGTTAAATAACCAGAGGGTAGTTATTATCATTCATTCATGACCCAGATTGATATTGATTTCCAGTACCATGGTAATGAACGGGAACATCTACCTAAAAAGTCAGCTGAAATTGGGCATGGTTAGCTATAACCATAGCGATTAACAAGTTATTACCAATCAATGACCATTTCAGGTATCTAAACTGGAGGTACTGTAATATAAAGCCATATTTGGGAGGTATATCCCCTTACATATCCCTTGAAAAGAGCTTATATTTTGCTAGGTACCCCTGTGAATTGATGTGGATTGATGCGGGGATGGCCTTGGTTGAAGGTTACTTGAGACCCTGAAATGGTCACTTAGCTGATCATGATTGGGTCGGTTGATAGGATGATGCTTGGCCATGAATTCTTTCAATACCACAGGACACCGGGTCAAAGTCGACTTTTTCTAGCAGGGTATCTAAAACTTTCCACAGGAATAAAATTCCTCTTGTGATAATTACAGACTACCTAGTGAAATATCTTGAGCTATCTGCCATTGCTATTCATGATTCTGGGTGAATTATAACGACGTCCATCATGACGTCACTAGGATCAGTAGGGGCACCCAAATTGCTGGGACATCCCAAGTTCACCATTATTCTGTGTGGCTTTCAAACACTCTATCACTTTCCAAGTTCAACATGCCTTCAGTAAGTTCAACATAGTTCAACTCACCATTTTAAGTGACCGCCGTCACCGGCGCGGCTTTTTATAAAGGATTTTCACGGTCACCATCCATTCATCATCTGACGTCCCAGCGACGGGATTCCCAAAAAGTTGGATGATTCACCTGCCGAAAATGCGAAGAGATGTGATCCGCGTTGCAGCTGGGTACTTATTTTGGGGCCAAAATGAGTGACGAAAAAGAGAAGGTTGGATACTTTTTAGACACTTTTTCTTTGTCCCATTCTGAACACCTCGCTGTTTCCATGGTTCCTGTTGAAGGTGAATCTCTGATAATCTGGAGATAAGCCTCTGCTTCACTTTCTGGTTCTCAACTTGTCTAGTGGTTTCAAGAGGGTTTGGTGATTTTTCCGATGCTTTGGATTTGCTAATTCCCTACTGACAATCTCTTTCACAAGGGGTTGCAAGGAATCCAAACCAACTATCTGTTGATAATTGTTGATACCTGGAATGATGATTCCAAAATAGATAAAATAGCATCACACTTCTCAGAATTGGTTGAAGTGAACATTTACAGGGTTTACCCCATGAGAGCCATGTTTTCTGATTGGAACGTGCCAAGGGATGACGGTGATCAATCATGTCAGTCTTTGACTCGTTGGTGCGACTTCATTCAGTTCTCTTGTCGCTTCAGAACGGCAGACTAAATGATCACAACGGACAATGATTTGTAATACAACATTTTCATTGTCCGTAATTCTGTTTTTTTTTCAATATTTCAAAATATTTCTGATTCACAAAAATCAATGATTCAATATTTCTGTTTTTTTTTTGAAAACAAGCTCCATTGAAATCATTGAATCTCCAATCCATCCATTGAAGCTGGTGGAGGTACGTCAGGTATGCTGTCGATGCCCTCGGCTGAGCGCGAGGTGAAGGCGACCTTGGGGGCCAGTCCTCGCGCCATAGGGAACTTCGCCAAAAATTTGTCAGGTTCATTTTGAGGCAATTTATGGCATACAATAGCGCTTTTCATGGAGATTGGAATATTTGGAATCTGATGTGATTTGGGAAGGTGTTTTTTTTCCCAGCAAAGAGGGGTGCGAAGAACGGGATGATGGGATTTACGGTGAATCCCAAGACAGATGTCCTTGCAGGCTGCTTGCCCCAAGTGTGGCCAACCGTCACTTGAATGCAGCGGCAGTATAGTGGAGGAATGGATTGGGGGTCCTTTTTTTTGAACTTTACATGTTTCAGATGTTTTCTCCTTTCCATTCATCGGAGGACAACAATGAATCAAATTGAATCAATGAGATCAATGGGAGCTGATTGCTGAGAACCTGGGCAACCGTTGGTTGTGTAGTTTAACAGTTTAACATATACTTTAATTAAATTTAATTAATATACTTCAATCTTTTGCAATAAGTGGATGCACATGAGAGGGTCGCATTCCCAGCTAAAAGCATTTGTAGCTCTTTGACGGGTATATTTGAAATATTCAAACCTATTTTTTTGTTGCCGGGTATCTAAGATTAGCCATAGAAATAGCAAGCAATGATCTATGGATTGTGGCGATGCGTTGTGTTGCACGAACCATCAAGAGACTGTATAGTGTATAGGGTGGCACTATGACCTTCAGTCTTCAGCCATCCAGATCTGCATCTTGAGACATCATAATATGTAATGTAATGTGTACACATGATTATATATTAAATAGTTAAATTATATCATATTATATCTGATAAGTATGTCATTATTATGTGACAAATGTGTATGTATACTGCATATACATATATACACACTTATATAAACACTTAAAAATGTCTTGGTTGATCTGTTTGCTTTTGGAAAGATGATTCCGTACCTGGCTTTTCTGGGCCTGGGAGATGACCGAGTGATGGCCAGTCTTGGCAAGCCATGCTGTTGTGGGCTACGGCTAATATGACTTGATTTACAATTGAATGCGGGGACATTATACAAGAAATCCGATTCACATGATTGCCTGCCAAGTTTCGCTGAAACTCAAACCAACCCATTGAATGTCATAGTTGTTGCTTGAATTTCCTGTTTTGATGGCTAAATCCACCATTTGACTTGAGAAATGTCCCAATCTGTGCTGCTTTTATCCCATGGTTTCCTGTCAGGTACGAGCGTGAAAACTCGCTCTTCTGCGCCAAGTGCGGCAGTCTACGTACCGAGGCTCCGGGGGCAGAATCCATCCGCTGTAAATCACCATGATTGGTGCCATCCCCATTTTTCGGGAGGTCTATGGCTGTCTACCACATTATACCTGATTGGTGGTTTGGAACATGGCTTTTATTTTTCCATATGGGGATGGGTCAAAACCCTGGTACCTAGTGAACCCCAAAATAGCTGGTAAATGGATGTTCATCCCACTAAAAATGGTATTAATAGGTATTGATTCATACCCATATATTGGGAATAATCATCCCAACTGACTTTCATATTTTTCAGAGGGGTTGACACCACCAACCAAATACTTATATACTACGTTTCTTTTATATAAAAATAGATCGTTGTTATTCTTTGTGGTCATTTGCCGAGATTGGTAAACAGGATAACATCTCGCTTGTTTTAGGGTAGACCTTTGGTTTGTGCGTTTGCCCAACTCGGCTGTGTGGCCAAGCATCAAGAACCATGTGATGTACAAAGCATCGGAAGATTACATTGGTGCGGACCAGCATCTAAAGATGTCTGAAGTCTGAAGTACAAGAACGGGCCATGGTTCAAATTTCCTATCCCTAAAAACCAGTGGATTCTTTTCTGCTGCATCAATCATGGTGGGTCTATTGGTGCCAAATTCTTGAATCGAGCTTCCCCCCAAAGGCAAATTGATCCGTCAAGCAAACGTCTTTCGCAATGAGACTCCATCGTCACTGTAGTTGATAGCCAGCGATATGTCCCAAAAAAGTGGTTGCCTTCCATGTGCGGTTTGGCGGTTTGCCCGTTTTTTTAAAATAAGACTTCTTCGTGAGACTACAACGGCAAATCGGGGTAGTTACCGACTAGTTACGTAAGCATACGTAAGCAGGTTGGTGGTTTCAACTATCTTTAGGGCGGTTTTGGCCACAAATGGTCAAAAAACACTCAGGATCTCATTTGAATGGGAATATCAATCAACACACCATGAGAACATGACCCTGACATAACAAAGGTTTTACCCATAGGTCAAGTGTGGGGACGGGTCTCAATTATCCCAAAATGGATGGTAAATACCCTAACCATGTTCAATTTCGGGAGCTTTCAGCGGTAGCCAGTTAGAGAGTCTCATTATGACCTATTGTAAAGCGGTGTAATCATGACCAATAATCATGTTATGACCCATTATCATAACCCATTAAAAAACATATTATATACATATATAAATAATCCTTGTGAGCCGAAACAGTGGTCCTTGAATCATCTAGTCCCCCAAGGGAATGGAACAACACAAACCGACAAAAACGGATACTACTTTCAAGATGGCAACACTTCAACCAGTTGGGAAATTAACAATGTTATTATCCGTGCTGATGTAATCACATTGGATAATACAGTTGATAATAACATTACAAACCATTTATTGGAAGGTCAATCATTAAAATTAGTTGTCCCACAATATCATACTATCACTCAAACATTTAACACTGGAGGCGGAGAAATTAATATGAATATTGTTAAGTCAGCATCAAAATTAACAAATGCATTTATTACTTTATACCGACAACCAAGAGGTGGGGAAGTATATGCTATTTATTTAGTGGATAATTATGTTTATAAGAGGTGGAACTACTTTTACAACCCTATGATATGGGGGCAAATCAGTGATGGTGGAGACCCTGAAAACATACCAGCACAAGCAGGTAAAGGCTTTGCTGACAGCAGTAGAGCACTTACTTACCAACTTCAAATCGCTTCAAAGAAGTACCCAGAGTTCGAAGTGAGTAGTTTATCTGAAGCATTCTACTTTTTACGCCGGACACTTCATTTTCTGAATGCTGACCAAAACAGTTTGAATATCAGTTATAAACAATACAAAGAGAACAAATTTGTAATGGCTTTTTCACTGGAGAAGATGCCAGATGTTAATTTTACCGGCACCAATACCAAGTCCGGAAGTTTAATCACTTTTAAAATCAAAGGAACAGAGGGAAGTTTAGCAGAAGCAGAGCAGATACAAGAAATAATGGTTCATTTAGTTAGTGAGAGCGTGGTAGAATTGACAGAAAGTGGGACTATTGTTTTCGATTAGGTGAGCAAATCAATAAATTAATTACTATAAAATATATATACTTAAAAACAAGTTATTTATAGTAATTAATGGTGAGTTTAGGTGATAAAAAGTATCAAAAGGGTAAAATATATATTTCATTGGGAATTATGTAGATGATGACATTTACATTGGAAGCACAACTCAAACACTAAAAAGACGATTTAACAAACATAAAAATACAAATTGACAATGAAAAGACAAAGCATAGAAAATTGTATGCTAAAATGATTGAGATGGGAGTTGAACATTTTTACATTGAAGAAATTGAAACATGCCCTTGTAATGATGTTGAAGAACTACAAAAGAGAGAGCGACACTACATATTAGAAATAAAGCCGGTATTGAACATACAAATACCATTAAGAACAATGGAGGAGTGGAAGGAAGATAAAAAGGAGCATTTACAGGATTATGAAAGACAGCGATATATAAACAACCCACGGAAAGAATACAGAAAGCAATACAGAGAAGACAATACAGACCTTTTAGATAAAAAACAATCAATATAGAAAAGAGCACCCAGAATACTTCAAAGAATATAACAAAGAATACCGTAAAGATAATCCGGAATACTTTAAACAATATGATGAAAAAAAGGAAGATAAAATCAAATGTGAATGCGGGAAAGTTATTACAAGAGGAAGTATGAGCAGACATTTGAAAACTAAAAACCATCAAGATTATCTAAATAATATTAATATAGAAAATGTTTCAAGCACACAGGAAGAAACAAACAACACTGAACTACAGAAAACAAATGAGCAAACCAGCAGGGAAACCATCGGGTCAGGGGATATTTAGACACTATGATAGTGCTTATCTTAAATGGTTGAAAGACCAACTGGATAGAAGAGAAAGTATGGACAAACTATTATCTTATAGGAATGATATAATTGAAGCAAATAAAAGGGTAAATTACAGAAATCAAATAGACAGAATTAATAATGACATACAAGGGACAACCTGTCGCATAATAGTTTAGAGCACTTACAGCATCAAATAAATCAATTTAGAAATTTAAGTTTTACTTGATATAAAATATTGTTAATCTAAAATATTTTATATTATAATGGCAAAAGTGGATAGATATAGTATTTATGGATTGAAGCGACGCCCTACTTATGAAGAAATAATAGGTGTAATTGATGAGAGCAATGAACAAATCACAGGAAACCTACCTGATAGGTCAGCAACAATGTTTAGAAACAGTCAAGAAGGTTCTTACTTTGATGGAGCAGACCAAATGGAACAATTAAGGGAAGAACAAGGCAGATTATTATTGAGGCAAATGAATGACATTTTGTTGCGTCAGAACATCAGAACAGCAGGTAGAACATATCACACTGAAAAACTACAACAACTACCTACAACATCACCAGTAATAGCACAACCAACACAACCTATGAATGTAGATGAAGAACTAACAACGCAAACAACCCCAACAGTGCCATCATCTTCAACACAACAAGCATCTCAATTGAATGCTGAAATCACACAAAGAGGAGACAGAGCAATGAAAAGAAAAGAAGAAACAGCAATGAACCACAGGGGTGAAGGGTTTAAACAGAACAAACCGACAATACCTGAACAGATACATCACATCAACCCACCAAGAAGTTTTGCTCCCATAAAACCTGAAAGTTTCAACATAGCGACTGATGATGAAGCAATGCCTCAAGCCAAGGCAAAGCCTAAAGCAAAAGCAACAGCATCTTCAAGTTCAAGCAGTTCTCAAGCATTGCCCGTTGTAGAAGTTATGGATACATCATCAAGTAGCAAAAGAGCAACACCTGAAACACAAATTGAACCAAGAGGCAAAGCGGGGAGACCTAAAAGCTTTAAAGCAGGAACTGAAAGAATGAATGCTGAAAAAAGAGATGGAAGCAGTCCTGAAGAAGAACCCAAAATGAGAAAGAAGCGCAACAAAAAGAAAACAGAGTTAGAAATAGGAGGAGCGGAAGCAGATGATGAAATTGATGAACCTAAAGATAGTAGAAGAAAGACAATACAAAAACCGGTAGGAGCATCCACAATAGGGGTTCAGAGGTTAAGAGAAGAATTTGTAAATGCTAAAAACAAGGAGATGATTACAAAAGAACAGTATGAACAATTTGACAGTGCTTACAAGACTTGGTTTGCTTCAAAAGGTAATGACGGTAAGAAGAAGCAAATGCTAAAACAAATGAGGGAGGTTTATAAACTACACTTATGGCAGAAGTTGAAGGATATGTATAAAGCACAATAGTTTGTCTTAATTTACTTAAAGAGATATTCTTATATAAATCATGGTAATGAGTGTCAAAAACAGAGAGATTGATGAAAACGGCTATGTAATCATTGAGCCATTGATACAAGTGGATATTGATAAAAAAGCGGACTTGAAAAAATACAACAGGTATTAAAACCACAGGGAATACTACAATAAATTCTTGAGTGTCAAAGTTGAATGTCCTTTATGCGGGTGTAGCATTACAAAAGAAAAGTTCAAGAGACATCAGCAACCCAGCAAGTGTATCAGAATGAGAGCAAGTTATAATACTGAAGATGGTGAGGATAAATCAGAGTAAATAAGGTAATACAATTAAATGTCTTAAACTACTTAAAGAGATGTTATTATAATATAGTACATATATATATATATATTATAATGCCATCAAAAAGTGTAATCAATAATATAAGCATACTACAAAAAGTAACCAGAGGTGCTAAAGAAGATGTTAAAGGCATAAGGTAG
>Ga0126342_10004385_pt1 | contig 24016 bp, 24 predicted proteins | sample Cyp1metagenome_FD_92528 | JGI IMG/M metagenome (GOLD analysis project Ga0126342, IMG submission 92528) | Coral microbial communities from Lord Howe Island, Old Settlement Bay, Australia - Cyphastrea 1 metagenome | ecosystem: Host-associated > Invertebrates > Cnidaria > Coral ...
ACTTTCTTACCTTTTCGCGCATCTGCATCTTCTTTCTTCTGATCTTTTCTCTTCTGACTCTTCTCACCTCTGCTTTTCAACTGTCCATATTGTCGGAAGTTTCACTTCTAAACTTCCTTCGATGATAATCTACTGCTGACTGAGAGATGGTTGCCCGAGGCTTCGATCAAGATGAGTTTGTTCAACTGCCATGTGGCTAAGTAGGAGTCAGATACGGCTGTAAATCACTGCCACCAACACCTTTTAAGCTCAACACATTTTGCGAACGGAAGAAGATATTGATTACCCTCTGGTTATTTAACATAGCCATTGAAAATCACCATTTTTAATAGGTAAACCATCTATGAATGGGCCATTTCCCATGGCTATGTTAAATAACCAGAGGGTAAGAAAGATTGTTGGTTCCAAAGATTTCACCTTCGAAACAAAAACACGGGACCAACGACGACATGGATTTCCTGACATGGCGAAGCCATCCATGAAGGCCCAGGATGGCCCTATGCCCTACACTTGGCAGATGCCATGATCCAGGCGGTGAAGAGCCGGCATGTTTTTCAGAAAATATCCTATCTTCGACTTCCAACATGGCGCAGAAGTTTGGAATCGCATTCCCTTGGTTAAGAAATATAGATTGGCAATTGGAATTATTCAACTAGATATTCATGGGGTTAGCAGCCAACTTATATTTGGGCGGCCCTGAAGAATTGGATGTTTTGCATTGACATGTTTGATTGCCAGAGAAGGTACCCAGAAGTCACTACAAACCAAGTTTGTGGCTTGTTGGTATTTGCACTCCCAGGCAAGCTGTGGGATCTGTCCAAAAAAGATTTGACGCCAAAAATTATGGAAGGTAAACTCAACCAATGAGTCATGAGTTGTTTTGGTCTTTGTACCGGTCTTTCTAGGTGAGGTGCTGGAACCGACTGCACCGGCTTCCCCAGCGGTGTGGCTCAAGTGTCGCTGTGCATCGCCATGACAGGGCGAGCCCTCCAATGCCGCCTGGTCATTGGGGATGACTTTTTTGGGTGTGACGGTATCCAACTTCCATCCTTCCCAAGTTTGCCTTTTTGTTCTGTTGATTCAGTTGATTCAAATTGCCATTCATGCCGGGTCATGACCAGTACCCTCTGGTTATTTAACATAGCTATGGAAGCCATGGCCCGTATAGATGATTATATAGAATGATGATTTTCCAGTTCGCTACGTTAAATAGCCAGAGGGTAAATGCCCACATTCACCGCACATCAAGGCTTCGGCTATGCCAGAGCCGACCGCCCCGATGTCTCCGAAAGCCACGAAAGCCACGATGCTTTTGCAGAGTTCTATGGCCGCTGGGCAACAATAGATGTTTAAGCCTCCAGCATATAATGTTAGTAAAGCAATGCCATAAACCAGCCATGTGTTGATGATTGAGAAACCACCCATAAAAATTGCAAATTCAGGGATGGTGGATCCTGTTGCTTTACCCACATTAGAGGTCATTTTAGCTGATTTATCCATCCACGTATCATTTCGTGAATGGTTCATCCTCAGAATCTCATGAATCGGATACCGCCATTTGCCATGGGATCGAGGCCAGGCTCAAGACATGGGGGGTTGAAACCACCAAGCATGGGCACCAAGCGGCAGGAAAAATCCATGTAAATGGAAGGGGTAATCTCCGTATATACCGTATATGAATCTTTTATATGTTTTTATGTTTTTTTCATATCTGATGCAAATACATGTAAATGCACATGCATCAAAGTTGCTGTGCATGATGCATTTGTTGTTAGCCTTTGGATCGGCATGTGATTCTTCGGCCCTGGATTGACGGCAATGCTCGGGTGGATCCATATTGAAGCAGGGAATGCTGTGGACCTTTTTTTGTGCAAAATGATGTTTCTCATCTAACTTAAGCCACTCAAGATCATTTAATCCAATATTGTTCTATCCTATATGTTGTTCCCTTCCTTTATTCTGGGTCTCGGAGTTGTGCATCGTAGTTTGCCGAGCCCAAAACCGGAACGGAATCCCTACGCTGGAACCCGGGAACCTTGGAACCTGTGGTTGGGTTGCAAAGCTAGGTTAATCTTGCTTTACCTTATCCATCCATCCATCCATCCATCTATCCATTTACCTATGTATTTATCTATCACTGAGCGTTTTTTTTCACATGGCCGGATCGGTCTAGCCTCGAGGCTATGCAGAGGCTGAAGCACCAGAGGAGGTGAAACCTATGGACGCCTTCCAGGTGCCAAAATGTGCCGAACCAGTGGGGTCTACCGGTATACCAGGCATACCAGATATACCGTACCCCAAACGGCCATGTAAATATGGAAAAATTGTGATAAACCATGGGATGAACTGGGTGTGCCTTAGTTTCAGAGAAACGGTGTTTTTCATGGAGAACGACGATGATAAATTGTAGGAAGCCTCGTTGTAAATGTGCTTGATGGTTGATATCTTTTCTGGTTGATGTTTAATGAATGGTGCCCTTGGTCTGACGAAAGATGTTGGACCAAAAACCCCAGCTGCAAGACTAGTTGAGGGGGAGGAACGCCTGGTCTCATTGCACCGCCAGATTGGAAGCAAGAATCCGTGGGACTCAAGTCACCTATCCAAAATAAAAGTTTTATATAATCCCTTTTCCCCAGTATAAGATACTCCCAGACGGAATCCTTAATCCTCTGGTTAATACTGACCCTGTTCATGTTGGGCGCCCCTATGGTTGGTATTTTACATGATTGGAGACCTTGAAAATTAACCACAAAACCCAAAAATCTGCTCAAAAATTCCATAAAACCATATATCACTTGAAAAAAATTGATCCCAAAAATGATGGTCCTATTGGATATGGCCATTTTAATAGCTGAAAAAATATCACCGGTGACCGGTGACCATGGCCGCTGTGGCCCCAGGAGTGGTTCGGCTACACGGACGACAACGCGGTTCCGGTGACGGTGACCATGTACCTCCCCGACCGAGATCCTGAGCCTGGCGTCACTTGGCGCAAAGTGAAGCACAAGCTGTGCTAAATTCACGATCTATATTATATAGATAGAGATTCACGATCTATATTATATAGATAGAGAGAGAGAGAGAGAAAAAAAAAGCAAAAGAAAGAAAGAGTGAGATAGGATACATGGACCCGCCAAAACCAACCCGAAGCAGTGTTTCGGAAGGTGTTTGGAGCTGTAGGGATACTGTGCATTCATGGTAGTCGTCCATTTTTTTTGAACTACTCAAATATGGTGGCATTTCGGATCCTGTATGGTAGGGATTTGTCCTTCCAAATCCAATTTCAGTTTGAAATTCACTTGACAAGATTATGAAAAAAAGATTGAATCATTGCAGCACAAAACGCATTGGCTGACCCGCATTTTGCCGGGCCAATATGGTGGAGTTTGATCCTGCCATTAGCGTTGAATCACAGTGAACTTTGATATAGGCTTTGGCAATATATGCTGTAGGGTTAACCCCCCATTTGATAAACCCACATTTCCAGATGCTAGGGCTGACGCTCATCCTCGGCCCGCGCTAGGAGAAGCGGCAACAGTTGTTGCTGGCCGACGCAGCGCAAGCGGAAGAGCTGCAACACGAGATCCACGCCGCGCGGCAGAAGCAGTAATGTCGTTTTACAGTGGGTCAACATACCTTACAGGACTAACCTTGTAAATTCAGACTTGGGCCTCCAAAATGGCAGTTTAATCGGTTTAAATGTGGATTCAGCCCTAGTAAATTTTGGATGTTACCAACAAAAATAGGGCTACAACCGCGGGGTTGGCAATCAGTAAGGATATTTTACCAACAACCGAACGAGGATTTACGATACAACCATTGAAACTGACGGGGGGGCTATCCAAAGATATGGAAATCACCGGCATTTTGGTTACCAAAAGTGCCGATCGGGATGTCTCACTCTTGGGGTTTGGGACCCCGATGTCGGTGGTCCAATCAAAACGTCTTGTAGGAATCCTGTAGAAATCCTGGAGGCTGAGAACAACTGGATGGTTAACGTCCAAAAAAAATGTGGTGCTCTGCCCAATATATCATTGTGTATATTTCAATCACCAGTTGACTCATGGTGTAAAAATGATATATATGGGGTGTGATTGTAATAACAATATCAATTTTACGAAATATTTGACTCATATATATGGGGTATATTGTTTATATCATGGTGTAAAAACCGGTCCATTTTCGAAATCTGTGGGGCAGCCCATGGATTCGCCCCATTCGCCCAGGAGTTGAAATTGCAACAGGCGCGTCTCGCGACAGCCCTGTGGAATCTCCAGAGTTGATGGTCCTGCGGTCTTGCGCGGCCAACGGGGCAGGTCAGACCCCCCCAACATCCCCAACTAATACATACTAATTTACCCTCTGGTAAACTAACATGAGTATGGGAAATCACCATTTTTTTACGGACAAATCAACTATCCATTGGCCATTTTCAATAGCTAATGTCAACCCCGGATTAATAAACCATTGTTTATTAATTAGGGGGGCACTCCTCCAATAGTCACAATCCAATACTTAAATGGTACCCCCCCAATTAAACAATCTAGGGGTTTATTAATCCAGGGTTGACATTATGTTAGTTTACCGGAGGGTAGACCCTGCCATTCAGCCAGGGGAAGGTGAGTTTCCACTAACGTTTGGCGATTTTCAGGCTCAACGTTTATTTTTTCCGGAGGGTACTGTAACAGGGATATAGCAGTGAAAAATGAATGATAGAAGCATAAGGATCACAATTTCTGGATTTGTCTAGAATTCGATAGAAACAGATAATTATAGTGTGTGGAAACAATTTGTGCGGGTGCAAACTTGTTGCTTTCAACTGCTCAAAACATCCGCCGAGTTTTTTGAGGTGCAATCAAAATAAAAGTGTCTATTTTGTTCGTAGAAACATCCTGATGTCATGTGTAACTTCTGGATGACACACACCTGGCCTCCCTTTTTTGCCCTGCGAGGGACCTTGAACATAGCCTTGGCCGGCAAAACCTGGTCATGCACCATGCCCAGGGGGCCTCCAATGGCCCCCGGTATTTTTTGCCGCCTGCATGATCCCAGTTGCTCAGAAGTGATTGGTTTGCAATCGTTTGAAGTATATTGATGCATATTGCATCATATTGACATGTTGCAACAGAAAGTTGTTGAAGCAGTTGGCGGACCTTGCAGACCCGTATTTGAGACAAAGGATATTCCATGAGGGGCGGAGGTTGTTTGATACCTCATATCCATTCATATCCAACATACAAATGATATATCTGGATATCAGCATTCCAAGTGATATTCCATTGGATTCCGTACTTTTGCTGATATCCAAAGGTTTTTCATTGAGCAACTGGGCAGTTGGAGTCTCAACTGTAAATTCACTGCTCGCCGGCCTGCGGTAGCAGTGCGTTCCATGCTGGTCACAACCAGTCAACCGCTGCACAGCCGCGGTTTCCCATGGAAATGGGAAAGTCTTATGAGCCCTCGGAATCAAGGCACAGAAGCTTCGTGAAAACAGAAGCTAAAATTCGGGTGAAGAATGAAGACAAATTCAGCAGTTCAATATGGAAGAGTGGAAATTCTAATTGTGACAGTGTTTTCTAACTTGCCAAATCTTGCCAATCAAAAAGATTCAAAAAGTAACCAGCTGATTTTGCAGCAGGGTTTGTCCAAAAATGCGGGAACCCCCAGATCCGCACTTTGGGATTTTGCTGGGAATCACAAAGACAGTGGGAGCTCCCCATTTTTGGACAAACCTCGGAGTGGTTCAAACCTTTGACATTTTTAAAGGGCCATCGTCTCACAATTTGCAGTGGCACATGCATTTGCCAAAAAAGTTGCTTTCCTGCGGTGCCATTGGTTGATTTCCCGCCGGCGAGCTGTTGCTTTTGGGGGAAGTTGTTTGAAGCAGTGGCAGATAGCGGCAGTACTTGTAAAGCGTTTCAGGGCCCCCAGATCTTGACATTAATCGATTTTCTGACAGATTGAAATAGGCAAAGACCGAAGAAGTAAATAAAACTCCTTGGGCGAATGGCGGGTCATTCCTGGTGAGAACAATTGTGCTGGATAGCAAATCTTGGCCCCAAACCCATGGTTTCAATCCCAGTTTATTTGGCTAAATACCCATCCCAACATCTAGAAAGTCATTTTGTAATCTTTTCCCATTCGCAGTTGTGCCTCAAAAATGGAACTCTGGCCCGCAGGCGAAGTTCAACACAAACAACATCGTTTGCAGCGCATGGGGGTCCAGCTTCGGGGATGACAGTGTTGCAGTTCCCTACGTGAAAACACAAAAATAAGAGTGGCTGAAAGGCAGCAGAAAGAAAGTCGGGCTCATGAAATGCAAAAGAAGCTCCATGCAGTTGTCTTCAGAGATGCATGTAGAGAGCGACAGAGAAGTAGAGACAGGTAGGGAGGGATGCGTTTGATGTTTTCCTCTCCAAGAGAGTATTGTATCCATGTTTGGTTAATTCGTGAATCTTCGTGACCTTGGCGACCACGTAAAAAAATTAAAGGTTTGAATTCTAGCCTCGGGGGCTGATAGACACTGAGAAATGATCAAGAGTTTTCAGTTGACTCCCCGATGTCCATGAGGTTTAGCCAGTCGCAGCTAGAGGCAACCCCCAATTTTTCTGGCTAACAACCCTTAAAAAAAGTGGCAGATGATCTTAGCACCTCCAAAATGGCTCTATCAGTGGCAAACCTTTGATATGGGACCAGATTTCAAACCTAAGAATTCCTTACCTCAGGCTTCAATTTGGATTGAAGATACCCCGAATGATGGTCAAGACAGTCATCATACCCAGCCTCACGTGCATCACTTAAGGATTTTGGCGCCCATGAAAGTGTAAGATTACACCAATCACCCGAAACCCTCATTCACTTTCCATGCTTTCCGCAGTAGATCCAGCATTTATGAAGTTCATGTTCAATTGTGACAAGTGATATCATAAGTACCAGAAGAACCCAAGTTTCTGAATGAGAATCCGCAAAGAAAATCCAGTTCCATCCAGAGGTCTACATATCCACTGCTATGAGGCGTTGATCATGGCCTGTGAATCTGGAATGCCCCTGGACGAACAGTGATGCAGACGGGTGGTCCGATACTGGGAAAAAGTGATGAATGGTCAAAATTGCTACGGTAATGAGTGTTAATCCCATATTCATAGATCCCCAGAAGCTTTGGTTTTGTCCTGCATCCATATAAGAATTGAAAATTGGGAACAATTTCAGTGGTTTTTTCGTGCAACTCCTCACGCTTTGGTAGGTCATCGTTGTTTCATGTTGTTTCTATTGCTGGCGGTAGAGCTTCATTTTGTCAGGGCCCAAACTCCTAGACATAGCGGTAGATGATTGCCTTTTTTTTTAACTCAGGGGTCTTCCAGACTATTCTTTGTGGAAAATTCGAATATCATTGCCGCAGGCCCTCCATGGGATTCGAATGAGATTTCGTACTTCAGGCTCTGGACCCAAGCGCTTCAGCTACTCCAAAGGCTGGGGAAGTCCTTCTGGACCTGTATTGATTCTAGCGATGATCGCTGGGGAGAGTATCCCAAAATGGCCCCTAAACCACTCTTGGAATGGAGTTCGAACCTGATATTCACCACCATTTCTGAAACTGTCGAATCAAAAATAGCAGGACTCGTTGTTGATTTCACTTATGTCTTATGTTCCCCCCTTGGGCCTGAAACCCCCAATGGCGACCAACCAGATTTTACATAGTTCACAATTGGGGGGTATAGGGGGTGTAATTATGAAATGCCCTTATTTTGCCAGCTTCCACAATATAACCCCCAATGATAACCCACAATTTTTCCACAGTCCAACCCAGATAATAAGTCAAAAGAAACATATCATAAACCCCAATGACTACTAGTGCTTATTATTACTAATTGATATTCCATAGTTGTAATCACCGAATATCAGTAGTTATTTCCATATTATCATGAATTGCCTTAGCATTATCGCTAGTTGTTTTTACTTGGAAAAAACATCGTTGGCGCTGGCAATTTGATGTTGTTCCCATCGTTTTCTCCAGGCAAGAGTCGCGAGGCGCTGATTTGAAGACCGTCAGCAGCACCATGAGCGACTCGGCAACTGAGAGACAGTGAAAATGGGACCTTTTGGGGTTGGTTTGACCTCCAAAATTGTCTGATTATGTCTGGTTTCTATAGTTTGATTCCATGATATTTATGATATGTTGATAAAATTTATGTATGTATATGTTATTAGAGGTAGCTTTCCTTTTAATGATGTCTTTTTCGGGTCTAGATCTGCCAAGCAACTCACCTCAGGTGCCTGTGGCGCGGCCTTTCGGTGGGCTCGGGCCCAGGTGAGATTTTGGATGAAAAGCTGTAGCGAACGGCTTTTCAATGGCCATTAATGATGGGATCTATGGTGATTAATAGTGGTTAATAATGGTCCATAATGGTTTTCATAGTGGCTAATAGTGATTAATCAATGGCCATGCAACAGGAACCGATTCATTGGAGGTACCGATTCTATATTAATAAGGCCTATTTTTCAGGCCTATGTTTCAGGGAATATCCCCACAAAGTAAGGCCAAACATATGGTACGGTACCTCCATTTTAGGAACCTGAAATTCCCATTGAGCTTTTGGTGATGAAATAGCTATATCATTGTTGGTTTTACGGTGGGAAACTTTTAACGGAGACCACCTTGTAGTTGATCATACATTGTCGGGTATGCCCCAAATGGTTGGTCATGGGGATGGTCTACTATTGTGATTGTTGGCTTTGCCACATTGGAAAAGTTGGAAACATGCAAGAGATGATGTAACGTGGGGTAAAACAATGTCATAAACCACCCATGACTAGGAATGGTTTATACCACCTGTTTATGGTGATAGGGGGATGGTTTATGGCATTGTTTTACCAAAATTAAAAGATTATGTGCAACATCTTGGAGTTTTCCTGGCTGGATGGTCCGATAAAGCTTCTTGAGTTTCTCACTTGACCTTTTTGCGAAACTAGGAGCATGGATAGCATGGTAATGTGTTTTTCCATGACATCTACCATGGAAAAGATGCGGTTTTGTGGTTGCTAAAATGTCTCCAACTCGGAGGCCAACTGTAGTCCTGAGGCAACGACCTTGGATCTTCTGTCACAATTGCCTTCCCGCACCTTGAGGCGCATGGTGCGCATGTCCTGTAGAAATCGATTGGTGTTTCAAGGCCTCCAATATCCTCCAATTCCCCAGCTTATCCTGACGATTTACGGGAATTTATATAGGTGTCTTTTCTTGTCCATTCCCGCTTGGAAATTTGGTATGGTGGTGTGCTTCCGTATTGCTTTGGAATGAATGGCTCAAACCAGAAATGACTATATGGCACGTGTCAAAGCTACCTGTGAACTTGGCACACAGATTGGGTCTACCCATTGGGGATATCAAATCGGAGCATTCCAACAATGAGATGAAGCATGTATTCCTTGTGGTTCCATCGACTTCAAGTGGATTTGTTCGAAACTGGAGAGCACCCGCGAACTTGCAATCTTCATAACTCATAACTATCAAAATGATGTTTAACCATGTTTAACCAGCGAATTTGGGAGCAACCTATTTCAGACAAAGCCAATTAGTGGATCAAATCGGAATCAGTTCTGATCATTAAACTTCAGAGCAAAATACAGTCTTGCATCGGTAAAACTGATTTTTCCTCTGAAAACAGGATACCCCTGATTCCATTGGTCAATCATCGTTTTCCCATTCAAATTTAGGATTTTAGAGTTATGGGGGTATACCATGGTATACCCATATCAGTGACGTTCTTTTCCCCATGTTATATTTATTTGTATAGTTTATATATATATGTTTGTATATATATATATAACATTATATAACTATAACTATATACATGTATAATATAACTATCTAACTTACTATATACCTATGTATATATATATATATATCGAAAGCGAAGAGCATTTCTGGGTTGCTGATCTTGCTGACCGCCCTCACTAGGCCTGACGAGGTAACCTATGGCGCTGCCATGGGAGCCACGGCTAGAGGCACTCAGTGGCTCAAGGCAGAGAAATGCTGGGTTTTTGCCGTATCTATGGGATTTGCAGGACCTCAAATTGGAGGTACTGTAGTATTGCTGTAGCATTTTTGCTGGCCATAATTTGGGGGATATTCCAAATATTCCCTTACATAGGCTTCAAACAAATGGTAGATAACTCCAGTTTAGGTTCCTGAAACGGCCATTGATAAAGTCAGGTGATGAACCCTCCAAAAATAGGACTGTAACATATTGTAACATGCTGTAACCTATGAATAGTGGATATATAGGTGTGCCCAAGAATGTGGGATTTATCCCCGACTTTTTTGGCCTTTTTTGGCCTTTTTAAAAGGCAAAATCATGATGAAGCATTGGGATGAGATTGGGTTTCACATTTTGAGATGACTCACGCCATAAGCAGAACATATGGATGTTACCTGAAATGGGGTACCCCCAGTCATCATCCATTTATTAGATGTGTTTTCCATATAAACCATCCATTTTGGGTACTCCCATTTATGGAAACCCCCGTATGATGTGATCCACAGGTCTCCCACAGGGAAGATGTCTTTGGATCAAGCATTGGCAATGACGAACCAGCTCCGGGAGGGTGGTTCTTTGCAGCTTTTGGGGAAACATATTGCTACCCTGTTGATGCTGGTGGGTTTCTGCCCATGTTGGGGCACCTTAGGCAGCAAGGAATCCCAGGGATCACCAGACATGCATTGCTGAGCAAAGCTAACTCAATTCCCGTTGAATAAACTTCAATATCGAATGCATTTGCTGTATTTTCCCGAAATTAGGCCACGTAAATTCCTAAAATTATCCCATGACTACAAGGTGGTACCCCCCCCCCAGTTTGGCTTGTTGGTTTGTAAACCTCACGAATTGTTTAATATGTCCCCTTGAAATAAACCAACTTGGCCAACAACTGGACACCACCAGAACCGTTTTGGGGATCCGAACGGTAGGCCGTTCGATTCCAGGAAAAACCTTCACTGACCTTCACTTCGAATTAAAGAGGGAGCCCAAAAAAATCAGCCAAGGTTGATTATTTCCATATCTAATATGGAAAATCATCTGATGGAAATGATAATATTTCCATATCTTTCCAGGAAAAAAAACATTCATTCTCCCATTTCCATTGCCCCTGAATTTCCCGTGTGTTTCTTGGGGATTGAACCCGCCAGCCCATCGGCTCGAAACTCTCGCACAGTCCTTGCAGCTGCTTGACAGCATGCGACAGAATCAGCTGGCGCCCAACGTCTGGGAGCCACGGCCCGTGACATGGAGAGCACAGTGGCATTTGCTTATGGACGAAGAGTTGGAATTATCATGAAATATCCCACTATATATGCGCATATACAATATATATATATATACGATTTTATGTGTATTTGTGTGTGCATGTATGAGATCCATTGGTTCATCATCACTTTTCCAATGTCGCTTTTTGTTTTTGGGTGTACCTATTGTCAGACACACCCAAATATCATGTTGTTGGCTTGTTTTGTCCCGTCACATCCCATCTTCAGTTCCCATTCATAGATGATGCCCCCTTTGTATCGCATTATAAAGAACCCATTAGTTCCCCATAAAAATATTGAAAGTGGTGGTATCGAACATGCTTGCAACCTATACATTTTGGGGTTAGGTTGATACCGCCGACCAGAATAAATACTGTGTCCGGTAAAAATTGATTCGCAAAAGCTCACCTACAAAAAGCCCCAGGTCAAAATTGAATTGGGACGCGACCAATACAAACGCCCGTGGAATCTAAATGCATTCTGCGAATTCAAGCGGGAAGAGTGGAAATGTGCTTGAAACGAATTGGGATTTGACAAAGGTCACCTTCAAGCAGCGCATACCAAAAGGCCAGGCATCGTAACTGGGACGAGTTCATCTGAAAAACCGGTGGTCCTTGTAGCATGGCAACCCCCCAAAAAGACCAATTTACCGCTATTTCGGAAGGAAACTTGGAAAACATCAAAAGACTGCAGAGAAGTTGGTTCTCTTGGGATCTCAATCCCCCGTTTCCCAGACGCAGTCATCTCAGGCTCAGCTCTTGGAAATTACTTTTGGCAACGTGGAAAGATGCCAAAAGCATGGGACGATTCCCTTTGCCAATCTAAAATGCCAATTGAACATCACCATTTATAAACTTACACCATGAATAAACAGAGATTTTCCAATGCCATTTCGGACTCCCAGAGGGTCGAGTTAGTTCATCTTGGATGTTTAGCTAAGGCCATGACGTACAGCTGTTTGTCGGAGACCCCAGCAGGCCCTGGTTTGGCGGGCTCCACTCAGGCGTAAACGGCAGTCCGAAAAACTTGCATGTTTAGGGTGAATGCTATGTTTTTTCCAAGAAAGACACGTCAATGTGAAAGCATACAGTATGTGTATGTATATAGCGCACTACCAGACATGTCAGACCGTGCGAGTCAATCCGCAAGGGCCAGAAAAATAGATGGATCTGGCCAACAAAAGGAAAAAGAAGCATCCAATCCAATCCAAATTAGATATGTACAGATGAAATGATTGAAATGTATAACCATGAAATCCAATCCATAAATCCATTATAAATCCACTATAAATCCATTATACATGCCAAAAGTTTGGACCCATCAGAAATCGTCAGTAGAGTCTATCGCCACCCAGGATCGAAGCATGCAGCCTGGGGAACAATTGGCAGCAGGACCGCAGCTGCACCAAAAAGGAAGAGATAGTCCAGAATCACTCAGAATCACCATGGTTCGTTGATTCATAACTTGGTGAATTGATTTCATGACTCAATCAATCAAGCATGGTTCGTTTTTTCCCGACTCATTTGGCTGTGACGTTTCATAAAAAGCTGGTACTTTTTGATAGGCATGCTTCCATTCATGGGCATTGACCCACCTCAATAGCACCATCCCCAGCCTGACCAGTCAGATGTCTGAAATCCCCAGTTCCCCAGGCCATTGCCTTCCTTGTGAACATGCGCAGCGCGAGGTTCCAGCGGCGGCCACTCAGATGGGGCAAAACTTAAATTATCAGTGGAGACTTCAGTACCTCCAATTTACCCTCTGATTATGACTAACATAGCCATGGAAAATCACCATTTTTAATAGGTAAACCATTTATAAATGGGCCATTTTCAATAGCTATGTTAGTTTACCGGAGGGTAGGTACCCGAAACAGCCATTGAAATTATGGGCTGTGAGATTCAAAAATGTGAATCGGATCTGATGCAGCCACCTGCACCTCAGAGATGGTCATGAATGAAAATTGGTGGACCATAGATACCTTCCCACATTGTTGGCACATTGTTGGCCGGATCACCAGCCCATGCTGATTGCAAGTGCATGCAAGTGTACATGCCAACCCCCAGATCAAGTATCCCGTTCCGGGGTGTGATCAGCCAACCCACTACACCATGCAACTTGGGTCATTTTGGCGATTCAGTTAGAAACAAGCATGTTCAATTTGATGGTGGGAAAACTGTGAGCCATCCCCAGCATTTTATTATGCCAGTGTGCTTGGGACGAATCCTGCGCATATATTTATATAATTTTATATATATGCCCATACTTTTGGCAGCTGATATCCCGAAAGAAGATTGCTGGTTGTATCTCCATGTTCCTTGGCTTACTATCCTTTCTATTGATGCTTACTATCCTTACTATTGGGCCCATCTCCATCGTTTTTTCTACCATCCCTCGTTTTTTTCGCAATAGCTCCAGCTTGGCCAAAAGTCATTAATGTGGACAAGCAATAATAAACCATCCCCAATTTCATCGTTTTTATAGGTGGTATGGTTACCATTCCCAGTCATGGGTGCTTTATGACATTGTTTGACCCACATGATTTTCATGGGGAAGATCTCCAATTTTCACTGGAAAACCAGCCTTGCCAAGGACCTCAGCCTCGATCCATGGCAAGGTCTTCAATGCTTTGGATGCAGCTGGCCCGGATGGCCCAGTGATGACAACTAGAATCCCCCCTGCAAGGTGCCCCTGTTTCTTAGGTATATAACTTGGTTTTTAAGATTTCACAAGTGGAATCCCTGTGATTGATTATGAAAAATAGTGCTTTGACCATCCAAAACGGTGGTTTTAACCGAGTCTAACCATGCTGAAAAAGGATTAAGAAAGAAAGAAAGAGAGAGAGAGAGAGTACAATATACAATACACCCTATGTTTGGGACCCCAAGTCATGAATATATCATATACTAAACCAAGGTTTCTCACGCGCGTCGTCTTATAATTGATATTAGGGGGAGGGGTTGGATGAATATGTGGTTTATTAATGATTTGACCAACTTCATCAATAATTGGGGAGAAAACCAAACTGTGGACTTAACGTGGCTCAACCATTCATTCGTTTTGATGAGAATCGGATTGTCTTCAAAGTGTGGTCGGTCAATTAAAGACCGAGAGTTTGTAAGATTTATCGGCTGGATTATGCTGGATTTAGCCATCTTAAATTGTGAAATCCATATTATCCCGGAGCCGGATCCTTCGAAATTATAGGGTTGGAGGTTTCCTGAAATGGGAGTACCCCTAGTCATCATCCATTTGTAAGAGGATTTTCCATTATAAACCAACCATTTTGGGGTACCCCCATTTATGGAAACCCCCGGTTGGAGATGTGAATTGTTTCACCCGAGATGAATGGCAGCACTCATTGGCCTTGCTGTATCAGCTGTCCGGGGCGCCAGCGATGCCGTTGATGGGCAGTACTGTGGATGGTGGCGAAATCCTGCGCCACCAAAAGGATGGTTGAAACCCTATGAATAATTGGATATACTGGGATAAACCATCTATCAACTGGTGCAGGATTTCTTCCATCCACAGTATGGCTTGCATTTATCGAAAATCTTGCGTTTTTTTGTTGGTGCGGGCCATTGAGTGCTGTTGAGTATATCGATACGCAAGGAACCTCAAACTGAGAAACAAGACAAGAGCCTCGCCGCATTCGACTGATCAACCGCGATCATTGTGTCTCAAGACGCTGAAACTTTTTCCAACGTGCCAAGTGCCGTTGATGCCAGCCGAGACATTGATTCCATCAGGTTTATAACTTCACCTCAACAGCCACAGTGTCACAGCTGCCGTTTTGAGAGCTTGAATTCAATCAAAAGTACGATAGCCAGCCCGACACTTCAATGAGCCAAGTCATTGAACCACCAGTTGAAAAAGATGTGTCGAAGCTTTCAAATTCTACTAGCTGCCATCTTCCCACCATGTTCTCAAAGACATCGGTAGAAAAGCACGGGTAGCGGGTGGCGGAAAGAATAGTCACCACGCACTCTGGGGGGCTTTCGGTGCCCCCTATGCATCATGAGGGGCCATGGTTGGCGAATATGAAGACCTCAGTGAGAAGCCTCTGGAAGAGGCCCGGGTTGGAGCCACACATTTGGCCAACAGATTTGCAGCTGTGTGCGGGTGATGTGATGAGCAAATGCGGTAGGGAAGTGTAGGGAATCGAACTTCCTACAGCTGGGCTGATTCAAGCACCGCTTCCCAGGGCTCGCGCTGTTCGAGCTGCTGCTTGGCGAAAGTGAGCCAACAACCACTAGTGGTGATATGAACAACGGAAACTGATATCTATAGAATCACCCGAAGATACCAAACGATACAAGCAACAAGAAAGAGCGAGAGGATATCGACTGCAGCGTAGAACATTTGCCCTTCTCTTCTCCTTTCCTGTTGTTGGAAGCATCCTCGTATCCCCACCAGAGATGTTTGCTTTGTCTTTGATTTGTGTTGCAGGCTTTTGGTACGGTGATGTACCGCCTGCATTTGAATATAGCCGTTCTTTACTTCTCGTTGATGTCGCAAGAAGCTGACAGCCCATGAGCCAGGATGACCCAGGTAAGTTGTTTGAATATGTTTGAATCCGTTCCAACATGAAAGCTGAGGCTGTCCGTTTTGGCAAAGGTGCCCAGCAGCTGACCGGGATTGCTTTCCCAGCCCATAACCGACAAAAAAATTGTTGTTGCCAGACCTTCCCATCAAAACGAGGCTGTTCCACCCGACAGCGCAGCAGAATAATTTCAAACCTCCGATGAAAGTCAACTGTTTCACTACTTGCAGTTCTGCCTCGAAACATGTTAGGTACGAGAATTCAGTTTTCAGATCTCGACACGGAGGCTTGGACGGAGTTGATTTCTGGCATTGAAACAATGGTAATAGCAACAGCTTCAATAGTAATAATTAATCATCATCACCACCACCACCATCATCATCATCATCGTCATCGTTATCGCCATTGTCAAAAACATTTTAGTAGTCTTAGGACGTGTTGCACTCTCAAGATGTTGAAGTGTCAGCTCCCTAAATCCTAGAATTGCTTGAAGGGACAACCATTTGTAGGAGCATGACTCATGACTTGTCTCCTAAGCGGTCGTATGCCCATTGTTTCCTGTAAATGATGTCATTCAAAACGATCCCAGCGACCCTGTTTTGGATGCTTCGCAAGTTTGGGATGCTTCAACCAAAACCCTGGCCTTGAATGGGACCCATTACTGGGGATCGTTTTCAGAAGGGGGAAGGTGGTTATATCCATGATGATGCCAATGCCCATCATCAAAATGATCATTATTATATCCCTATTATGCACAACTATACCGTAATACCCATCATAGTTAACAGTAAACAAATGAATAACTCAATAGTTCTTCTTCACATAGCATCATGAATACAAGCCTCAAACTATTGGCGCCATCTTTTTGCACCAGGTAGAGCTTAGTACATTTTCCTACGGACATACACATGCCTATGATTACAGTATGTCAATTCAGACTACATAGTAAGCTGATGATTTCCCGGGTGTTATCAAAAAAAACTATGTACAATGCTTACGTTGCACCCCCAGATTATAACCCCAAATCCCATCTGGTTGGTGGTTTGGAACGTTTTTTCCATATATTGGGAATATCACCATCCCAACTGGCGAACTCATATTTTTCAGAGGGATAGGTATACCACCAACCAGCCATAAATCACCCACCAAGCACTGCGGTTCCAGGTGGAGACAGGCCGCACCATGGTGACTTCCAGCCGCCGCACGGGCGCGAGCGTGGTGGTCTTGCCGGGCGCGGCAGATGGCACTGGGCCGCTGGGTGATTTAACAGGGTGAAAAACCATCAATTTGTGGGATATACATTGGTTCTACCATGAAAACTGGTGGGTCTTACAAGTGAAAATGCTGGTTCTACATGGTTTTACAAGTGAAAAACTTGGTTTAGTACATCTAGTACGGTTTCACCCATGGATCATGGGAAATGGGCAAAAATATGGGTAAACAGCAGTGGATGGATAGTTGAACACTGTACTCCAGGGTTGATATTACATTTGGATTTACAAGAATCCGTTGACCTTTTTGGGGGATGTGATCATTATTCAAACTTTAGGTGTTTTAGACGAAATCAACGGGGATATGACCGTGATATGACTGTCAATAACCAAATGGCTGCATTGGTACATCATACTTGTTTGATTTTGGCGTGTAGGATTTTGGGCGAAAACCTTGCAAATATCGTTGTATCTTTGAGTTTGACGCATTAGTTTGGAGACTATCACAGACAAGTGGAGAAAATACGGACCAGAACAACGTGGAAGTAGAAGTTCAGCATTTTCGGCAGAAAAAATTGTCACTTTAAAGGGATTGTGTTGAACTATGTTTGGTTTCAGCCAGGATTACCTGTAAAATCATGCAAAATCTAGGTTGTTGTCCAAGAAAATATTTGAAACCAAAACATTATGGCATTATGGGCCGGTGGGCATTTGTTCTGATATCCCAATTTCACATAGCACATCCTCATTCGGGGACTTCTCTAGAAGACGTGCCAACCAGCTACCCAGCATGGATTCTTGATCAGTTTCTGGTTTAGCGTTCAGTGCTGGCCGAAAAAACAGGAAGAAGATCCCAAATTTGGCGATCAAATATCCAGATAATTTCATGGAAAAAAAGTAACTTTCAACGGTTTTACAATCAAATAGCCCTTCAAAGGTGTCAGCTACGTTAGTTGACAAAGGCCATTACTGTATCTAAAGACTCTATAGACTATAGCTTTACCATAGGTCCACCCGTTAACTCTTAACATTGCTAACCTATGTTAACCTACTTAACCAGCGAACTTTGGGCACCTCCAACAGGCAAACTCCAAGCCGAGGAATTGTCTGGAACCGAAGCTCTCCGAGGCACCGGAAATCCCCAGGTGCCAGAAAGCGCCATGGCATGGTCGATGTCCCAAAGTCATCGGTGTTTCAGCAACGGAAAAATCTCGGAATTTAACCAGAAATAAGGATGTAACCAACGGATAAGCAATTTAAACAGGTTCGATAGATGGAGGTTGGACCGGTTCACGTTTGACAACATTTTGAAAAAGTAATGCCTTTGGGCGAAACCCGAGAATGAGGAAAACAGAAATGAGGCTTCTTAATCAGATTTCAGCGATACAGGGGGTCAACCACCAACAACTGAGAGAGGAATAGCACCTCAACTCACGATCTGGTGTGTGGGTGTCTATCAACTTGTCGTTTTCCCTTTTTTCAGACAGATGTGAAACGCTGTGTTTTGAGGTCGTGTTTTTTGGTTTGATCCATGGTATCTATGACATGTTGTTTTCTTTGACGACCTCATCCAGACACCGTGGAGGATCATGTTGCCCCTTGCGCAAGTGAAGAAAGAGCCGCGGCGGCGCTCCGCCATGTGGAGTGAGGAGGGATCAACAGTTGATCAACATCATGAAAAACATCCATGAACCTACGAATAGTGGTTTCTTGGAATAGGGGATCCCCAAAACCATAGGAGGATTTGGATGATTTGGATGATTTGTGGGTACCAGCATTTTAGGAAACCTCCACTTAGTGGTTCAGTGAATTGAGCCTTAGAACGCTGTTCAACGTTCCGCCGACCTGGCCTGTGAGCAGGAGTCTCCACCGAATTTGAAAGGCAAAGCCTGGGTGCTGTCCGAAGAAAGGCCCTGTGGCTTGTTCCCAGCATCAGATGGTTGTTCCGAAGGAATGGTCTTGAAGTTATTTCGTGATTGGTGACTCAGGGTTCTTCCTAAAACATCCTAGTTCCCAGTTGTAAGCCGGTCCTACGAAATTTCCCTGCAACCCAACATGAGTTGGATCATGGCAGATTGGTCAAGGTGTGTGTCTCATGCAGTGTGGCATTGAGATTCCGCTCAGAACCGTGTCAACTTTGGAACCCGCTGAGCCTTTCATCCGCTGCCTCCATTTTAGTGGATTCCAGTCTGGAAAAATCCTGCTTCAACGGCGTTTTGGCATCCTCTTTGACCCCAAAGGTACCCCAAGAGCCACAATCTAAAGTTTAGAAGACCATGGAAGACCCAAGAATCTCAGGCTCAACGCTTGACAAGTAATCCTCATCATTTTATATGCAGACTCCGAGCTTTCTGGTTTTTTTGGGTTTCCTAAAATGGGGGTACCCTTAAATCATCCATTTCAATAGGATTTTCCATTATAAACCAACCATTTTCCATTTGTGAACCATCCATTTTTAGGTACCGACTGTGGAGACCCGTGGCCAGGTTCACCCCAAGCAACGAGACGACGAGCTCCCACGCAGCGAGCTCATCGTGCGACAGTGCCACGGCGAAGAATGGGGCGTTACCCCATGGTTTGTTTGGACCATGAAGAATGGGGCGATTTGCCCTTTGGTTATGTAACATAGCTATGAAAAATGATTCATTTATAGATGATTTATGATGATCTATCCAAAAAAATGGTGATTTGCCATAGCTATGTTAAATAATTAGAGGGAAACATGATTTTCCGATCAAAATAAGGAACTTGAGTGGGAAAGCCTTGCTTTCATCAACCTTGGTGAGGGGTAAAAAATTGATTATCAATGGGGACTTGCCAACAATAAATGAGGTTGGAAATGTGCCGGGATTATGCTAAGATATTTAGGAAGATGTCCGAGAAGGGTGTGTTAAACTAGCTTCAAATGCTTCAATCTTCACACTTTCGCAATGCATAGAAAAATGTTATGCCCACATGTCAAAAAGTGACTTCCTTGCTTGAACTGTTTTCCATCCCGGCTTGAGATGACTGGCCAAACTTGATACGTTCAAGATTCAAGATGGGTTCAAGCCACCAAAGCAGATTTGCAGAGATGTTGGTGGGTGCGGTGTGCCAGGTGAAGATTCCGCACAGGAAGACCTTTGCATTTTAAACAACGGCACCTATATTTTTTGCACCTTGTAGACATGATTAAATTGCATCCTTTGCCCTGCCTGAAACAAAGATAAACAAACCACGAAAGTTTAGAAAAATGAATGAGAGATCCCTGGAAGACAGTTTTGGGATCGCGCCAGCGGCTAAGGATGTCATCGGGACGATGACGAAGAGGATGAGCCGGACGACTTGCCACCGGTCACCAAGTGCCCCGAGAACGGCTCACAGGTGTGGATCTCCAACATGGCTTGTCGATGAGGGATGACCCTTTTTAGTGCTTGGAGTCATTGGATCCGTGCCAGACCCGTCGTTGGGAAGATTGGCTGGACGTTCGGGACCTGCCATTGGTCACCCGGTGCCCTGCCATGCCGCGGGCGCGCTACAGGTGCCGACAGGGGGCTTCGGAACATCATTCATTCTTAATGGTCCAGAGAGGGTCAGTCAGTGAGGGTTAGCCACTTTGAAAGTGAAGAGCCTCTGCATTCTTGAGGTCGTGAGCTCAGAAATCTTGATATCAGACTCATTCCACAGAGAAGTTGCGGATATTTTCTTCCACAAGGTCCCACTTTCTCATGGAAACCCTTTGCCATTGACTGTTCCGGCGTTGTCAAAAGGCCATCGGATTGGCTGGATCCTCGAGAATCTGATGAGGAGGAGGCCCATTTTTTTCGCTAAGTCTTCATCTGGGATGGGCGGGTTTTCCACCCTACAGCGGTGCTGTGGATTTTTCACGGAAGGTTTTTCCAATGTAGGTGAGTGCAGGCATGATTGACTTGCCAATCGCAGGAAGTTGTATGAAATTGTTATATCACCTTTCCACCATTGATAAAACATTGCTATTTATCAAATTGGATTTATTTATTTGTGTGTATTTTTTAATGTCAACTGATTGTTATATCCTCCTCCCTTTCCACCATTAAGGATGAAGATCTGGCTCCGATGACCAAGTGGGGGGCCCAGCGGGCGCATGGCCTTGTCACAAAAGCCTGGTTCCGCCACAATATGAAGGTTTCCTGAAATAGGGGTACCCCTAAAAAAAATCAGCCATTTCAATAGGATGTTCCCTTATAAACCATCCATTTTGGGGTACCCCCAAGTTAGGAAACGATCATATGAAGATGAATGAGATGCATAGAACATCAAAATGAAACATAATGAAACATACATATATATATAATAAACCCATGATAGCATATTAAAACCCATCTAATAAGACATGAAAAAGATGGGAGCCTATACCAACCTGTACTTGTACAATCATCGAATCCTGCTACAAGAACTGGTGATTTCTTTCCACGTCGCCATGGCATACCTAGGTGTCCGGAGGATGGCGCCGCCCGGCTCCACCACTTCGAAAAGCCCGAGCCGCAGCCGAAGCTTGGAAGCACAATGGAGTAGAGAAAAGTGAGATGCTCCATGGTTTTTGTATGGTTGTTTATTATTGTTCCATGGTTGGAAAAGTGGCGGAAATTCTTCAGAACTCTGGGAATATGTACAAACTTGATAGATGGTGCATGGTGAAGCCGTTTTGTTTTCTTTCACATTACTCTTGGGTGAACCTTGGTTAGGTAAATATGGTCGGGCAGGACTGAGGGAAATATGGTAGGTCAATGGGTGTTTTCTTGCTAGAGGTAGAGCAGAACACCCAGAAAATGTTGTTCCTTTTGACAGATGCAACGAACCCTCCCAGTCATACATACGGCTTTGTCTGAAAATAGGCCAAAAAAAAGCTACCCCATGGTTTTCATCGTAGTTTTTCTCATCATTTTCCCATATTTTCCCAACAAAAAATTGCAACTGTGGGAGGCATACCCCATTTGATCATTGGACCTTGGCTGATGTTGGCTGCCAGAAAAATTGAGGCCTCCGGAGGTACAGGACCGACGAAGGGAGGGAGGTAGTTCTGGAACCGCTCAAAATGCTGACGCCAAGGATAATACCAAACAGAGACCGAGAGACACATCTCAATATATATAGAGAGAGAGAGATACGTGTAACACGTGTATATATATATATGCAGATATATATTTTTTTTTTCCAAGAGGCTCATTGTTGCAATTCGCAGCGGCCTATGCTCGATGAATTCTGTGCCAAGTCAGAGGCAGATTGCCATGGCGTGCAAAAATCGGCCACGACCAAATGACATGTCATCAAATAACGAAAGAAGGCAACAAAAAGAACCAAAACAAGACCAACAACAACAGCAAACCGAAACACGAGCAACGTCAAATGGCGTGGTCAGGCCCAATGAAAGTACCAAAATCTCTACTAACCATTTGCTGGCACCGCTGCAGAAAATGTTCATCGACATAACTCTGTTCAGCAGTGTCAAGGCAGCTCATCGCAGTGACTGTACATAGTGCAAGTGCTGCGCAAAAGGCAGGAGGGTACTCCTTGAGATGGGTAGTTTTGAAAGCACCGTCCTGATTCCTGCCGATGTTGGAATTGCGCGGCAGGTCAGGTGTGATTCACCAGCTACAAATCGCATGCTTGATGGTGGGTAAATTCACCACAAGCAGCTCGGTGGGTTTTGGGCTGTCAGCTCCAAGCAAACCCTGAGCTAACTTTACACGTTCGACTCCAGGAAGTGTGAAAATCAGCTGGACTAGCGGCAATTTCCAAATGGAAGGAAAACCATCCCCTTCTGGCTCTGCAGGGTGTTCCACAATCCCTGTCATACCCTGTACAGCAAGAGAGAGGACCGATTCAAGGCAAAATCCTAACAAGACATTACCGTCAGTCACTTGATCAAGTTCACGTAGAGCAAGTTCTGGAAGCCCCCACAAATGTTCCGTAGAGCGCACAGGGCGTGGAAAGCGGCGTCGAGGATCAAGCTGGTTGTTGCAGGGCTGCACAGCCCTGGCTTTCGACCAGGTGGCACATGGGGGGCCCCCAAGGAATCCATGGACCCATCCTTGCTGGATGCCCGCGATCCAAAATGCTTGCACCTGCGGGTCACTCAGGTCACCATACTTCTTATCGATGATGATGTCGAGTGACACGACGTGTAGTAGGAAACCCTCAGACTCCTCGCACATCTTGTCAACGTACCATTGATAGTCCCCAACCCGCCTTCTGCCAGCAAAGGCGTGGAGGATGATACGATCTTTCCCAATTGGTCACGGAGCTGAAATGCTAGGTTTCCAAGGCTGCTCTTCTTGAAGAAGTGTGCTGCTCCATCGGTCAAAATGAGCGAGCTCATCATCTGGGCCACTCGTGCCAAGCGCAGGCCTGTCAAGAAAGTCCCATGCATCAGCTCTCTGCAACGCCACAACCGCTGCCCGCAAGCACTGTGCATCAAGGCGAAGCGTCTCAGCAAATTCTTCATCAACACTCTCTAAGAAAACCTCCAGAGTCGAAAAGCACTGCGTCCAAGAAATGGGCAACGCCTGAATGGTTGTTCTCAGAATTTTGTCAATACTGCCATCTGGCTCTCGATCTGCTAACGCATCAACCAAATTGAGAATGAGGTCAGTGCACTCAACACGGAGATCTCGCGGTTGGATCGGCTCTCTGCTCGCTCCCTGTGTTTGTTGTGGCGGCAGTGCTCCATCGTGGCATCGGTCTCCATGTCGTGATTCAACTGAGCCAATTCCCGGTCTCAATGGGAAAAGATGGCCTCGTGCCCAAAGATCACGTCTGCAAGTTCCTACGTTGCGGATATGCAGTTGCATCTTCGTGAGCGTATGAAATTCTTTTTGACAACAGGGACACCATGTGTCGTCAAAAAGTCTTCTGATGGGAGCAGTGTGACCATGGCATCGAAAGAAATGTGCTCCTTCGCCTCCTTTAGTTTTGCATCGCAATTGGCATTGCATGCACCCA
>Ga0126342_10004386_pt1 | contig 24016 bp, 20 predicted proteins | sample Cyp1metagenome_FD_92528 | JGI IMG/M metagenome (GOLD analysis project Ga0126342, IMG submission 92528) | Coral microbial communities from Lord Howe Island, Old Settlement Bay, Australia - Cyphastrea 1 metagenome | ecosystem: Host-associated > Invertebrates > Cnidaria > Coral ...
ATATATATATATATATATGTATGTATGTATGATATATATATAAGATATATATATATATATAAGATATATATATATATGATATATATATGATATATATATATATATGTGTATGATATATGATATATGATATATGATATATGATATATATATATATATATGTATGATATATATATGATATATGATATATGATATATATATATATATGTATGATATATATATATATATATATGATATATATATATATGATATATATATATATATATCACATATATATATAATATCAATCACCAACCTTCTACCCGGCCAGGAAAGGTATCTCTTCGGACAGCCAGCAGCTGGTGACCACCTGCATCCGACGCTTGGTCTTCGTGGCGCTGCCCGGGGCGCTGGCACCAGAGGGCGATGGTACCAGGAGGGGCCGAGGGGCCCGGTGTGGTCCCTGTTGGTTGATACACCAATGTTGGGTGTTTTTAAGACCTCCCAATGGGATAGTTGATGTTGGGTATATAAATGGGTATACAAAAACATCAAATATTTTCAAATATATATATATATGTATTATGGGGATATATTGACTTACTTGTGCTTAGTAGGGAATGGATGGGAATGATCCACTGGCTAACTATCAGACTATCAACAATAATCCCAGCAACCCCTATTCCCATACATTCCCTGCTAAGCACCAGTAAGTTATACTAGCCAAGAAAAAGAAGCAAACATGTGAGGGATTATTGATGATCATTAATGGCGTAACTAGCAGCCTGCTCAACCAGGTATGATCCATTATGATGTGATTGGGGAATACCCTTGAAACTGTGATTGCGGATTACTAATGTGATTACCAATATATTACCCAATAAATTTTCCCAAACATGTGATTGGAGATTCTTGACAATAATTAAAGCAAATAATTATTATAGATATGACAGGCAATTTCTTCAGGTTTTTTAGTCCTACTGTTGGTTGATAGATGGTACAGTACCTCTTAGGGCCCTGACATTCGCATTGATGTTGGTTGATGATTAGTTCGGAGTTTATATACTACCCAAGAATGTATGATATGTATGGGATGATGATAATATATCATCCACTCTTAAAATGGAAAAGTTTTGGAAAATTCGTGATTTACAGATAGGTTTGATAGGGTTTGATTAAACAACATCTAGATGGTTTGCATCGCTTAGCCGACAAGTTGGAGCCTGCCAAGTTGGTCATCCCACCAGGCGGCGTCGCCAAAAAGGGTCAATTTTTTCGGGCCACGTGGTGGGAAACTTCCAGCACTTGTAGATGACCTGAAAATGGTGATTTAACCATAGCTAAATATAGCTACATATAGCTAAATATAGCTACCCTCTGCTTATTTCACATAGCCATGGAAACCATGGCCCATAGAAATAGTAAAAATGGGTGGATTTTCCAGTTAGCGAACTGTTAGTCATAACCAGATGGTAACTATCTTAGATGACCTAGCCGGGTCCCAACATCTCCAGCTGCGCCAGGAGCAAATCTCAGGCCACCTTCGTCTCTGATGCCGTGGCCAGGCTCTTGAGTCACGTGAAGGATGTGGCGGTGCGAGCGCAGGTGGAACCAGGGGAATGGCATCTTCAATTTGGCCATTTTTGGGTGGCGGTTTGAGACAATTTTCTGGAAAAATCTGGTGAAAAAGTAACAAATTGGTGAAGTGAAAAAGGGCAGATTCATAGAACTGAATTAATTATATAATCTTTCGCCAAGGATTTTTTTGTAGCCAAAACATGGATGAGGACCCTAAGAGTGGCAATGTGTGGGGATGGTTTGTTATCGGCACGGCACGGGAGGTTCATCAAAACATTTTGGGGGGCTTCAGCTTATAGCTCTTGCGGATGTGGCAAGCTATCCATGATATATAGTCAGATTTTCCCGATGTTTGGGGTCCCTGATTTGCTCTATACGTTCCATACGCTTAAAGGGTTTATGATTAGGTAAATGGGACTTTAATTGACGCATTCATAGGACAGCTTGAGATTCGATGGCAAAAAAACAGGATTTTCGGATTGGCCAAGCAAATTCATTGGGATTTGGTGGCTGACAGCCTAGCACGACATAGTTTCTTAATGCACGAAAAACATGCATTTGAAGCAACCAACTGCGCATGTGAACACCAACAAATCACATAGATTACAAAATCAAATCAGCCTCAGAAACGCGGTTTGGTCCACTCCAAGAATGTCATTTCAGTGCCAATTTCATCCAATTTCCGGATTCAACGGCTATGTTTTCAGAGTACTAGAGATGGACAGGTGGCAGACTTGTTGGTGGAAGTGGAAGCCATCAAAATTTACGACTTGGACAAAGACGCCCTGGAGGCGATTGTTGGGCCCTTGTTGGGCCCTTGTTGAATGGGTAGGCACATAGCTAGGCGATGCTAGGCGGCTGAAAAGGTTGCAAGGTGGTTTCTGAAGCCTCGTGAATCTATACACCTTCTTCACAGGCGCAAGTTTATTTTGCGTATACATGTGATGTGTTTGCGTGTGTTTGGATGTCTTCGTCTTGATGTTTTGGGTTTGCACATGTTTGCAATCGTTTGGTTTGGGCATCCATTGCTTCCATTTCGTTGTCCCAAAAAAAAGACTCCCACATCGCCCGTGAGATCCTGTTCCTATACTCCTGAGGCGTACCTGAAGGACTCTCATGACTGGCAGCCACCACCTGGTGAGAACTTCACTGCTTTACACGTGGCCCACTTGCTGAGTGGCCTCAACAAGCTGAAGCGGTCCGGTCTCCGCGAGCCTGATGTTGATTCCCATGTGGACATTCTCCAGGTGCTAGCCGACAGCTATTTGGTAAACCAGGTGATTCCAGCCAAGTTGCTGATACTCGACATGGGGATGGTGACATGTGGTAGTGGGCTGTGTTCTTGATGGTTTAACATGGTTTAACACTCTTTCCAATAGCATGGACTATAGGGACCAAAAAGATGGGGGCCAACGTTTTTTTTCCCCTCTGACGTTGTTTGCGTTTCTTTCCCTTTCTTGGAGGATCCCCTTGTTTACTGCGTGGCTTTCACTTGGCCGCTGGCGCCCAGGACCCCCTTGTTGCAGCACTGCCTGTTTCTCCTAAGCTGCGAAGGGGTGGATCTGGGGGTACAGCGGGGGTCGGAGCGAGTGCTGTGCTGTTTCGCAGATCGGCTGCATGCGCAAGTCGCGGAGGATTCTGCTGATCGTCGCTGGCCTCATCCCAGGGAGGTTTTTTCTCTGAAAGTTTGGTATACCTCTATATAAATCCATTGGTTCATGGTCATTTTCCCCATCTAAATGTATCAAAAGATGTTAATTAGACTAAACCACAATGGACATATTAAAATTGCCATTTGGGCTAGGGCTATGATTTACCTTATGTTTACCAATTGAATATGGTGACTTTCTATAGCTACATAAAATAACCACTGGTTAAGATTGAAACTGAGCAAAGTGTCGGAGATTTTGAGTTCTTCTACTTGAAATGAGGGAAAAAAAACACCTATCCAAGTCTCTCAGTGGCTACAACCGTATCCCATCTGGCTGATTGTTGCCACTGATTGAACCAGTTGAAGGATTGCAGCCATGACCAATCATGCCTCATGACGATCTGAGTCCTGTCCTTTCGACCAGTCGCTCTGTTTCCATCAAATTGGTCTAGCTGGAATTTCCATGAAACAGCAATCCCACATATTTACCTCTCCCAACAAACCCCGTATGGTTTTGCCATCATCATGATCCATCTATATCTTCAAGCAGCAAATCGCTGCACATCTCCTGAGGTCAGGAGCTGCTACACCAAACCTTCACCATCACCATCCAGGCGCTTCGTCGCATGCTGAAGGCCCCCACAGAGGAGGTCTTCCGCACCGCCTTGCGGGTGCTGGCGCACTACGTGCGCTTGTTGGGGCCGCATTGCGAGAGCTGGAAGCTCTGGCCTCGAAAAGATGGTTTAATAGGACGTATATGGACATATGATGACATATGAATTCAAAACAAAGTTGGACATCGAAATTTGAAGCTGAATGGGTTTTGATGATCAATATAAGATAATATATAAGTTGGTTATGATATGATTATATTCATGTTTATTTGTTGTATCCCCATTATATGCCTACCGTGGTTGGTTTTAGGGCCACCATTATCCCTATCAAACTGTTACATTCATATGGATTCAACCAGCCAAACCATGGTTGTTATGGCCTGGGTAGAACTGTTCCAATAGCGGCTCCAGTGGCTCACCGCACCAGACATGATGGTTTGGTTTTGGGGAATCATTGGAATCATTCCAAAAATGATCCAAAATGAAAGCCGTTTTGTTGCAACTGCATCTTTTGCGTAAACAACCTCGTTTTCAATTTAAGGATCGTTCTAATATTAGTAGCGTCGAGTCATGTCGAGTCAACATCCTCCAATTCTAGATGGCTATCAAGCCCCCCATGAATATTGAGGAAGGAATGCCCAGTGCCCAGCAATGGGGCAAAGCCAAAAGGAGGATCCCAAATATCCCCACCGCAGATCGCCGCAGATCCTGCTATTGCACATGATCTCATCTACCCTAAAGCCGCACAAATCCACGATGATTCTCCAGTTTCCACTATTTTTCGCCATTCTTTCAGATGAATTCTAGATATTTCCAGCTCAGCATTGATGATGCCCCAGCTCCATGGCCATGGCCCATGTACCATGGCATACCATGGCCGGTTCAGGAAGTTGGCCGCCAAAGGAAGAAACGCCGCGGCAGTCTTTGGATCCTCCCCGGAAGCGCTGCTGCACCAGGATTTGTTGCCCCTACTGGCTTCGGTGAAGGGGGATGAGGGAGGTCGGGCAGGGGGAACTGTTTTTCTTGGTGGTTGAGGACTTGAGGACGCAAAGAACCATAAAGAACCAATAGGAAAACAAGGAAGTAACGAGTCTAGAGCTGAAGCTAAAGAGCCGGTGTTTTTGGAGTGGTGTTCTTTTTCCGTGGTCTTTGCACCAATAAGAATCTGTGATCACACATATTACATTAGTACATGATCTAATGATCATCCATGCCATCGTGCCCATGTGACTCGGGACATGGCATCCTCCACGGGAATGTTTCCCCAAGCCTTGGAATCTTTCAATCGGAGCAACCTCCAGTCATAGAAATGGACACCCAATAAATCATGAGCATCATCGAAGTACCTAGAAATCTCTGGGTGTTTTTTTTTCTCCCTTTGAGGGACCCCTTTGAGGGACCGCCACAGAAACCTCGTCGCGAAGGCGATTTGTTTGCCAATCTGCTTCACCTCCAAAAGCATCGCAGGGGCCGTGGACTCTTAGCCCTCAGCAGGCAGGATCTGGTGATGACAGGGAGCCAAAAAAGGAAACACCAAGAGGCATTGTGAACTCTTTGGGATCTGAAATCATGGCAGTTCAGTGCTGCCATGTATGGAATTTGTCCAAATCTCCAGGTTGGCGGAATCCGGATCTTTGACCTCCACGACCCTGACGCACTTCGTGTTGCCGCTGGCGTTGCAAGCGATCCTTCAATACGGAGCCTCTGCCGCTGCCTTTGATCCCAACTATGCCGAAACTGGGGTGAAATGCCTTGGCGAATGCATGCGGGGAGTCTCCTGGTCCACCTGCTTGCAAACAGTGCGGCAGATGGCCTTCCTTCTCTCCAAGTATGACAATCGTGACTGGTTGGCACCAGAAAGGTTTTGGCATGGTTGATATGTTCCATCCTACCTTGGAGATCCTTGGATGACCCCCAACTGACAAACAAAAAATGGGACTGTTGAACCCCATCCAGGTGAACGTTGGATCGTGCGCGGCGCCTGTGAATGCCTCCAGCGCTTTCCCTTGCCGCCCCAGGAGCTCCCGAGCCCGGAGCTGCTGGAAGGTTTCGGGGGAATGAAGCTACCTGAGGTCTTGGATGCCTTTCCAGAGAAGAGCCGCAAGGGAAAGGGGCGGAAAGGAAAGGGCAAAGGAAAGGGGAAGGGAAAAGGACGGAGCAAAGGGAAGGGCAAAGGAAAAGGCCGCAAGTGGAAGGGAAAGGGTAAAAGAGCCAGAAGCGAAGGGCGAGACAACTTTGAAAAGGAGGCGGCAGATTTAGACTCCGAGGCCGAAGACAAAGCAGATGAGAAAGAGGAAAAGGAAGACAAAGAGGAGCCTCGCTCACGTATTGGGAAGATTGCTGCGGAATCCAACTTGCTGCCCTATGAACCCTGCGCATTTTCATGCCTAATGGCATCACTGGGAACGGTTGAATGAATCAAGCCCGCAAGTAATGTTGACCCAACTTAGATTATCATTCCACTTAGTGCAGCATTGGCAGTTCTTTTGCGTGTGTTTGGTAGGTCCATCAAGGTTGTTCCCAAACAGACAGTGGGATTGGGTCAAAACATATATTTTATTATGATCATATTTGGGGGAATAGCCATCCATTAGCCAGCTTTATAAGCAGTTATTTTAGCCATTTTTAGGCTACCTCAGGTCCTAGGGTTTTGATCCATAGCCATGTTTTCCAAACCCCATGATTCCCTGTGGCTTCCGCCCCAGGACAAGGTGGAGCCCATAGACCTTGAAGAGCCGGAGCCGGAGGAGGAAAACAACGAGCCTCCCATGGAGAGCGTGCCGGAAACGGCCAACAGTGTGGTGAAATCGCTGCGCAGCACAGTGCTTCCCATCTTGCGACACTTGGGCGACCATGACTACCGTAAGATGTTGTAAGAGTTCTTGGCAAAGCAGTGACAGCTACGGGTGTTGTATGAAGTTTTATGTAAGCAGACTGTTTGGTGTTTTTTTTCCTCAGTTTTAATTCAATGGAAATAGGATGCAACTTTGTGTCACTTGAATAAATGACCTTGATGTGCCCAGAAGAGGTCACTGCACACACTGGTCGCTAGTCACTAGGCAATTGAGGGAGTGTTCACCACTTCGAAGGACCCCTCCCGTTCCAGGAAAGATGTGGCAAGACAAGGGGAGCAGCAAGTCTGGCAAGGGCGCCGAAGGAAAGGGAAGCACACAGAAATCCACGGTTCGAATTGCTGTGATCAGTATCTGGGCTGATGGTTTCAAGATGTTTCAAGACATGTGTCTAGTTTGAAATCTCTGTGGTTTTTCTTCCTCAATCAGCAATATCAATAGCAATCAGCCCATGGATCCAAATGGTCAAATGGCCGATTGGAGAACGCCCAAAAAACGCATGGATTTTCCAAGGCTCAGCTTGCACCGAGGTGTAATGATGCACTGCTTGAAACATCTCCCCGCAGACGATTTTGCATCGGAGCTCCCACGGATTCTGGGCGCCTCTGTCGATGTTTATAGCTCTTGGAAACCCAGCTTTGCACACATGATACGGATGGGTTCCCCCAAAAATGATAGGTTCCCACTGGGGTGGCGGACATCCCAGTTTCTTTTTTTTGGGGGGGTCTTTGGGAACAGCATGGCTTGTCTGTGGCTTCCAGATCAGGCATAGGACAATTAGTATAACTAATGAAACTAATGACAATTGCATCAATTCCACAGGTTGACATGATTGGATAATGTATGAATCATCATCATTAATATCATCATACAATGTCATGATTGATTTCACTGATAATTACCCAATTCACCGATTAATTAATGAAATCATCATTGTTGCCATTGGGGTGATTCCAACTTACTTGGGTTCAAGTTGGCTCATACCGACGCATACCGGCTGGGCATATGAAACAACACGAAACACCATAAAACATCGAAACAAGATGAAACAACATGAAACAACATATTCCATGAGTTATCAGTAACTAGTTGTTTGGCGTAATGACTTGGATATGCATCAGTACATGGATAGCTACATTTCAGACGCAGGGATTCCAGCTGTATTTCGCTGTGCTGAGTATTTAGAAAAACGGCGGCAATTCGAAGAGCGCTCCAATGATTCTTGAAGAGATTTGAAGCGTTAATCCATGGAACCCACCACCTTGAACAAAAAAAACATGAATAAATCAAAATAAATCATAAGATCCTCTTCAAATGGCCGATTTTCAGGGCAGTTTCAGGCCATCATCAGATTCTGGGATCCCTTTCGGCGAATCACAGCCCCCGTGAACGGCGAAGCGGCGCAGGTTATGTGGTGGTTGGCCTGAAGGATCGCGATTCCGAAAGCCGCCGTGCCTCCAGGTATGGCCCCAATGCTAGAAGAACGAGCTAGGAACAGCCCTGTTGATGATGTGATGTTCCAAATGTATCCAAAATTATCCAAATATCTTCTGCGGGTCATATGAAGACCTGAGGTGAATTGTAGACTAAGTTGTTGATGTAGAACATATATTTCTTGAACACTGAAAGTTGGACAATGTGGGACATTGGACATGTTCATGCTATCACATGTGTTTCGTAGATATATGATATATTTCGTATATTTATTATTATTGAGTCAATTTGATTCACAACGGATGGAGGCCTCCTAGATGTCCTCATGATCCCCCAGGCAGGCGCTGCAAAGCGTCAGCCTCTCCCTGGGCCCCGCCTGGTTGCCGTGGATCATCCGCGAGCTGCGCAGCCGCCTGAACCGGGGCTTCATGGTCCCCGTGCGCGGCGCCGCCGTGCTGTCAGCCTTACAGGCCTTGACCGGCGACAACAGCTTGAAGAGTGGCGTGGTGAGAGGGTTGGAGTGCGGAAGGGGTGACACTGGATGGAAGCCTAAGAATCGGAAAGCATGTTTAACACCATGTTTAACATATCAGTGTTTGTCAATTTTGATGGGTCAAAACCTGCCAAAAACAGGTTCAGGGCCGTCCGGGTTGGAAGCCCCAAGGTCGCATGGTCAAACCCAAAAACACGCAACTGACAGACTGAATCTGTTGGACCCCTTTTGTCCCCTTTGCTTGCCGCGGCCGTGTATACATGTCAAATGTTCATTTTTTCCCCAAAAATCATCACAGCTGGCTTTGCATGTGTACATCTCTGGCTCTCCATATGATCCCACTAATTATATCATATTATATCCCACTTGTCACTTTCTTTTAAAGATTCCCCATGATTCCAAGATTTCTTTCCCACTATATTTCCCACTATATTTCCCACTTTTCTAAGCTTCTCCCATTTGTTTCCCACATTTTTTGCCACCAAAAAACCTGCAGCGAAACATGCCGAAATCTGAGGTGGTGATTTGGACTCCTCCCTCCAGGAGCTCTTGACGGAATCCATGGAGGAGTTGGAGCGGCAGATGGCCTCCAAGGAGGCCGAGACAGGCCTAGACGGTGGGGAGGACGGGGATGGAAGCGGTGGGATCTGTCATCACTTAAATACTTACCCTCTGGTAAATAAACATAGACCCTGAAAATCACCATTTTTTAGAGGAAACTAATCTTCCAACCCCTATCTACCAGGGTCTATGTTAATTTACCAGAGGGTAAGGAAAATGAGTACATAGAATTCACCAGATCTAAAATGATCTAAATCTAACGGGATAGTCGGATAGTATTTGATTCGCAGGGTATGAAATATCGTCATCACGTACGTAATTGCCAACCAGATCGTGTGAGATCCAGTTAGTAGGTAGATTCGCTTAGGGAAGAGGCAAGTGACAATAGACCATGATCATTACATTCTGATTCACATCTTTTGCAAGGAACATCAATGAACAAAGGCGATGTTCATTGATTTTCATTGATAGCAACCACCAAAGATAGAACCATCATGTTATTTAATTTTTCCACTATTTCAGTAGATTTTACCACTATTTCAGTAGGATTCTTGTTCCCCAAAAATCAGGACCTGTGCAGCATGGTGATTCATCACCAGGTGAGGATACCTCGATGTTGCGGCCGGGCCAAGTTCCAGAAGCTAAGAAGCCCAAGGCCCGCGGGCGGAGATTTCCGTGTTTCATGGCAGCAAAATTCTCTGTACGGCGGTGGAAAATTGGATTTGCGACACTGCGAGGGTCATTGATTTTGCCCATGTCTTGTATTCCGGCCCTCTTTTTTCTTTGGCGGGCAGCCAGTTCCTTTACAGAGTTTTCCAAGTTTTTGAACAGGCACCCACAGCCCAAACAAGACCATGATGGATGTGGGGGATGAAACCAGACATGAAACTACATACATTTGGAAGCATAGAATGATGAATGGGGCTGCTTAATATGAGTACGGTGGGATTATATTTGGCTAATAAACTATTTCTGTATATCAATTGCAACTTGCTTGTTGCTGATTATCTAGGATTAGAATGGATTAGACGTTTGTAGGCATTTGTGTTTTGTGTCGGTTCAGCGCTCGCAAAAGCACGAAAAAACAGAAAATCATGCTTAATTACTCATCTCATAATCATGGTGGTATGGATGAGCATGAGTAGATCCAGTAAAACATGTCATCACGCGTTACCGGGCATGTCCTCGCCGGTGACCTGCCGGTGACAGGGTCCAGATTTCATGCTGTTGGCCGGGCAGTTCGCAACGGCGCCAAAAGTCTTGGAACTGATCTGGGCCTTGGATCGGAAACTCACCGGTGAAAGCCTCCAAGCGGATCAAAGCGATATGCTGCCGAGGGGCAACTGGGCTGCTAGGGTTACTGTAACGGTTACTGCTGGTAGAGGGAATGGAACACTTTACCAATGGTACCAGAAAAACTGGAGATTGAATTTTTGAACTGGAAATTCAGGCTTGTAAATCATCAACACACAGGAACAGGAAATGAATTGGCAAGCTGCTAGCTTTTTCTCAGGGCCCTGCGATTAAAACAATCCCGTGCGGAGCATTGTTTAGCTGCAACATCAACGCAATATAACGCAATATCTATCTATATATATATATATATACACTGTATATATAACTCTCTATATAATTATATATATATGTACAGTATATATGTATGTCATGTATGTGTGTGTACAACGTACTCGGCTCGTACTACTGGACCACGCTGTGTGACAGGATGAGGAAGGATGATCTGCCAGGTATGGTCTTCTTGCGCAAGGTTGAAGAGTTGATGACCCGCGCATTGTCAGGGCTGTGTCTGAACTCCAGTTTCGGATTTCCTGAACAGGTGGGGACGGTGGGGACTGGGCAATCACTCAACCACCACAAGCGAAATTTTGTCATTTTCTACCTCAGAAACTCAAAACATTCCAGAGTTTAGAGGTAGGCGTTGCATTTCCATCCAGGTTTGAAGTTCTTGGAATTTTCAGGGATAGTTGCTGGCAGCTAGGTTCATCACGATATCTATATATATACCTGAATAGCTTCAATCCCTCGTCTTAGATGCAATGTTCCACTGGAAACTATGACGTTTGTGACGTTTGTGACGTCTGTGACGTCTGAGTCCTGCAGGTGTCGGCCTGTTCTGAGCTCTTGAAGGTGGTGCAAGATCTACTTTCGGGCAAACATCAGAAGCGCAGTTCCGGCAAAGAGGTTCCGGCTTTGAAACTGGGATGGGAGGATGTGCCACACCAACATGTGAACGTCTTTTTGGAGCATAAGCTGGTCACCAGCAAGACAAGGTGGTGCCCCTTAGGTATCTAAGGTGCTTTATCCTTATTTCTAAGCTTTGGTATACTTGCACTCAAAAACCTGGCCTCCTCATCAGCACTAGCTGCCCGCAAAGCAACCCTATACCCCCGCGTGAATGCTAGCAAGTCAATTTAGATAGTGATCCCGACAAAGTCACATTACAGAAACTACTTCAAGAATAAACCTCCAGTACGATAATTGAGCTTGAGTACGCATGTTGGCCCAGAGTGCGCGGCACGGGTTTCGAATTTTATCTAAGTTAGCTACAATAGTTACAATAGTTTATAGCATTTTATAGCAGATACAGTATATCAGTATATCAGCATACAATATATATATATATACATATCAAATTATCTATCAAGCCTATAGTTCATGGGTAGAGCAATCAACGAACACTGGACCACCTTCAAGCGGAACGACAACTGGACTCCCAGGTGCCCGCGGCCAAGGGACTGGCGGTGGCCAAACATCGCCTGCAGGCGTTCCAGGTTCAGGAAGGGGCGGCCACGGGTCGTTCCGGAAGGGCCAGCGGACGCCAAGGTGCCGGGATGATGGGAGGATGGGATGATGGGATAGTTGGGGATGGAAGGCTAGTTTCTCATACCCTCTGGTAAACTAACATAGCTATGGAAAATCACCATTTTTAATGGGAAAATCAACTATAAATGGCCATTTTCAATAGCTATGTTAAATTACCAGAGGGTACTTCCTCAGCAATGACTGTACAGGTGTTTCCGGTTGGGAATTAGGACGCATTAGGTTGGTAATTTGGGCCAATTTCGCAGCTAATTATATATATATATATCCTATTTCGGGGGTGTCCAATGGTCACCCACCCTCGTGCTGATGTTGCTTGACGGGAGCCCAGGTGTGGATGATTCGGCCCGCGCAGGGGCCCTTGGCGTTCTGGGCCTGCGGCTGCTGCGGCATACCTTGCAAGGGAGCAAGAAGCAGGACGGTGATGGTGGTGGTGGCAATGCCTTGGAGGAGGTTGGGGGCCATCAGGAATCCTCAGAAACGGTGCCATGATGGCTATTTCTCTGCATGTTTTTCAGGTGGTTCCAGCAGTGGTGACCTGCTTCTCTTCGCGTCAAGATCGACTATTTGTGGCCTCGGCGAAGTGTTTAGGCCTGCTGCGCGGCTACTTCGACAGCCGGCCGGAAGTATTGGGCCAATATGGCGCAACTGGGCCGAAGCGGTTGATACGGGCCTTGTTGGGCTGTGTGATGCTAGGAGCAACCTTGGTCAACGTGTCAGTGTTGTTCATGTGAGTCATTGTCACATTTATGGGAATGACTACATGTTTGAAATTTATTGAAATTTGCTGGAAGTCCTTTCTTTGTTGCCTTTTCCCACTGCACTCGGGAGGAGCAGGGGCTGAGTGACTATGGTGCACAAGCTACGCAAGTTACGCAAGCTAAGTATCTTTCCCAGGATCAAGTTCTGTCACCGTCCGCAACTCCAGTAGAACGAGTAGAAGCCCTCAGCAAAAGCATGCCATCCATATTTCCATCATGACTCTGTGATTTTTTTAATGACTTACAAAACTCCCGGCGAAATCAATATCAGATGATATTAGATGATAATTATTAGTGTGTGTTTCCTGCATTTCAAACTTCTAGTTCCTCACTTGATGATTTGAGGCCTCCACCGGGGGTCACTTTTATAGCCATCATCTGACGGGCAGCCAAGCACAGCAACCACCCCAGAATTGCTTTTGGAACTTTTTGCAAGACACCCCAAGCAATTTGAGGCTAAAAAACCAGCGGTAAAAACATATGATCAACATAACAATGAAATGGCATCACGAGTATATCTGATAAAAATAACAAACAATAGTAGTAGTGGTAAAACCCCATGGTTTCCGAAGATGTTCCCAAGAAAAGTAATCCTTTGAAACCAGGCCAGCATCGCTCACACCGTTCTGAAGACCTTCGAGATCACAGCGAGCGCCCCCAGGCTGTCGCAACACTTGAGGGCCAAGGCCAAGACGCATGGCGTCTCGGCGCTGTGCCAATCCCTCGGCATCTGCCATGATAACTGCCATTGATACCGAGTTTTTCATGTCACTGAATGAACTTGGCAGCATTTACACTTAGAGGTATCACAACCCTGCTTCAGGAGATTGGAACTCCGTTTGCAAATACTATGACACATAATTACTATTACTTTTGCTTCGCCAACGAAATTGGTGGGCGCTATCATATTACACCCATTGAATTGGTAGATCAGGTAGATCATCAATACCTGGTTAAGCACTGGCTTGTGTATTATCACATACATCCTAACTTCATTCAATTGATAGAGTAGCTGGTAGCGCTACTTGGATGCACATCCCAGTTGGTTGTGGTGAAGGGCCCCAACCGTGCACCCAGTCGAACCCATTCGTGTGCATGTGGAGCAATTCTCCGTCGTACATTAACATGGTTATTGACCACTCCCCAACCCTCCTAACCCATAAACCCATGAAACACCACTTCCAAAGTCCTAAGCTTTCTAAGTTGTCTAAGTTGACAAAATCAAGTTCCAACTATATAATCCCTGCAATGTTGCATCAATTTGGGATATACCACGGTATACCCAATTTTTGAGCAGAACCGGTTTTCTCACTACCCATCCCAACAATGACTCCACCCAAAATGATGAACCACCCCAAGATGATTATCAACCTCGTACTATTCCACAGAAACCATTCAGACCATTCAAGAATCAGCTACATCACGAGGTAGAATCCCAAGAATCCCCACCCCAAGCCATAAAGGTTCCCAACAAATCCAGCCATCCCCTTGGGACCCCTTGGGACTCCCCTTGGAACCCCTTCATCCCCAAGGTCTTGCGGGGGTGGGTGCCGAAGCCATGTTAGCCACCAGCACCCGTCTGCTGGCGGCGCTGCTGAACCATCGCACCTCTGCGGAGTGGTTCCGCGCCTTTGGGGACGAAGAGGCGGCGCCGCAGCAGCTGAAGGTCGTGAAGGAGGAGACGCTTGGAGCATTGGAGCTGGGGGAAACGGCCTGGGGTTGAAAACTAGGGTACCCTCTGGTAAACTAACATAGCTATGGAAAATCACCATTTTCAATGGGATAATCCACTATAAATGCCCATTTTCAATAGCTATGTTAGTTTACCAGAGGGTAAACTGGTAAACCTTTCAATTTTTTCAATGGTGAAGTGTCGACTGCCAGGCTTGATTAAGAGAGGATGCCTCCGGAAATCCAACAGATGCTAAGAGATTTTAATAGATGCTCATGATTTTCTAGTTTTGAAGTAGCATGTTCAGACACCCAAATGGGATGAGGTACCAAGAAAAGACAGGAAAAGGATGAACCTGAGAACATGACGGAAAGATGAACTCGAAATAATATGGCTTTGTGAGGGGGGTGAATTAAACATGTTGCAGAATGAGTAGCGTATGGGAAAGGTTGAACATTTGTTGAGTTCAACTGCAGAAATGGGGCATGTAGTGGGGCAAGTAATGCGGCATGCAATGATTTGGGGTTGGGGTGATGAAACTATCAATCAACATGGAGATGGTGATCAAAGGTGAGCAATGAGTGCAGAAAGAAAGGAACTGTACTTACAAGGTGGATCAGTCTTCTGATCACTGGATCACTGGATGGCTGCTTGTTTTATCTTGTTTTGGGTGCATTTCGTGCGGAAAAATCGCCGCATCTTTGGCATGAAAGCGGGAAGCCTCTTGTTCTTTGACTCGCTTGACTGTACTGTACTTGGTTTGTTCGTTCGTTGGTCTTTTTTTTTCATGATTTGGTATGATCACCCAACCCCGAATCATTTTGTCTGGAGAGGTTGAAATCACCTATACATCTTTTCACCAAACTACCGTACCCAGTTGGGTTACCCTTGGAATCCACAGAAACTCCCTCCGCCTGAGGAAAGAGAAAGAAGTGAAGGGCCGCTCCAAGGCAAAGAAGGAAGAGTTGCGACAGGTGCGCTTATCCTCGCGGCGAGTTTGACGAAGATTAAGACAGGCATAGGCATCTTCTCCAGTGACTCAATAAGATCAGTCTGGCAAAGCCAATGCTATAAATGATCCTGTTACTGCAACCAACATTAACAAACCATTGACCAGATCGCATGGGAAACAAACTCCCGGGATTCCCTCATTTTGGCGCTGACAAAGGGTGTACACCAAGTGTAATATGTTAGAGTCAACCGATTTCCCGGAATGGTTTGATCGCCACATGGGCAGCTACTTCAGCCCGTCATTCAATATGCATGTGTACTATACAACACCCACATGGACAGACACGTATAATTATATAATTATATAATTGTATAACTATATTATATATATACAGTATATTAATTATTTATATGTATGGATATCATAGTACACTATATAGGTATCATATCCTATCCTATCCTATCATATCACATCCATACATATATATGTGTGTATAGATGCATGTATGTGCACAGTATTATGGATCTTCTTCCATGTTTGTCTTTTCTCAGGCCCTGCAGAAGAGCACCGTCTTCGATGCCTTGGTGGGGCACATCCAAAATGCCTTGGACACGCCGTCGTTGCAGGCCGCGGCGCTGCAGCTCTTGAGGCGAGTGCTGCTGCGGAACCAGGTGTTGACGGCGGCGGTGTACCAGTGTATTGAGCCACGGCAGCCACGGCCGTCGTTTCAAAAGCGCGGGAGGGCCGGGAGGGGGGGGAAAAACATCTGGAATTTCGAGGAATTCTGGAAAGTCTATGAAATTCTATCATGTATGGCCCACGATAACACAGCTGGTGCTACGGATGAGGTTGGGGCGACGATGGAGGTGGGGAGATGGGCTCGAAGTGACCACATGTTCATCATATTAAAAGAATTTGAAGGAGGCAAGCCACATTGTATGTTTTTCATTACATACATATATATATATATATATGTACAGTATGTATGATGTATGTATAATGTATGTATATTGCTGTTGAATGGCTGAAGAATCATAATTCACATCTTCAGCTGCAATGTGCTGTCAGTTGGGAGTCCACCCGAGGACACCATCGGCGAGATTATGATCACCGGGTCGGACAAACGAACTTCACAGCAGTGCGCCCAAATCTTTGTGGATTTCATGTTGGATTATCCACATGAACAAAAGGCTCTTCAACATCGCAACTCTGATCCAAGCTGATTGTTGAACCTCCAGATGGCAGTAGATAGATCGGATCTTGATTGTTTGATGCGACCATTTCTGGCGGAGATGGAGAGGTCATACTCGCAGACGGTTCCTTCGATGGTTCTCTGAAGATAGGGAGAGAGAGAGGGAGAAACATCCCGCGGCCTATGATCATGGCCCCAAATTGCCATTTTTAACGGTGTGAATCCACAGCTACATGCCCTATCTTCAGACACACATGACACACCAGCAACGCCCTTTTTTGGGAGGTTTCCGATGGATTGAAGCCGAGGCATGAACCATTTGCTGAAGAATTTGGGCTATGCTGAGGAGGGCGGTCGGCGAGCTGCTTTGAACTGCCTCTACTTAGTGTCATGACCAGGAAGACTGAGAAAAAGCCACGCCAACTTGATGGCAAAGCGGATGTTCGTATGTTCAGTATGTTATGCAGTTATGCACACATTTTTACAAGGAAATTGGTGAATGGCGGGGTGGTTCATGATGGGTTCACATGTGCGATGTCCTGCCCGTTCTGCTGTTTGCTTCTCGGCAGTTCTTGTTGGTACTTCTTTGTTCGTTATGTTGCCCGCATATTGTTGGTGAACCAACCACAGGTTTCTTCTTTCTTGGTTTATGCGCCATTTGGGTGGTTGACCAACCAATTTTGGATAGTTCCTGCTGATGTTCCACGGAAGTTTCTGTACCTTTCTGCTGGTGCTGCTGGTGTTTATTGGATTCTTCAGTCACCATTTGATGTGGTTCAACCACCATGGTTTTTTGTTTACCTAAACCTCGATTTGTGGATTACTTGTTGGTGAGATGTACCTTCCTAATTTCCCAGCCAACCATATGAGGTAAACCAACCCAGTTCTGGATTGGTTGGATATATATGTTATTTCTTTTTCCGGTACAGTAAAGCAATGATAAAAAACAGTGTTTTCCTAGAAGTCTTTCCAGGTTGGTTCACATATTGGTTAAACCAATACTGGTTCCATAGTGGTGCCCATCTCCATGCATCTCCAGCAATGTTGCTTCAGCCTCCATTTCGGCTGGTTCACTCGCCACTGTTGGTCAATCTACCTACCTGTGCTGGTCAATATACCCAACTACATATGATATTATAGATTTATATTTATATATTCATGTGTCTATATAGAATATATAGTGGTGGTGCATATATATATATATATACATATAATTATACAATTAGTATATGACATTGTTCAGGGTCCTTGACTTTCCAGCTAAATCCATGTTGGTCAATATACACTGTTTCTATGTTTACGTTTTCATCAAACATCTAAATCCATCATTTATCACATTATCACACTATATCCCCACACGTTTGACGGTCACAACCCATCATTGGTTAAATCACATTTTTTCATGAAACAGAACATGATGGTTAGGTTATATTATTTATTCATTGACAAACCCCATGAAATACCATAATTGTATATAATTATCATCCATGAAATTCACTGCTTAAACCCATCTATTCTTGAAACAAAAGAACATGCTATTCCAACTTTTTTTGGGATGTTATTTTCATGATGATTTCACCACATTTCACCATCAAACCTCCAGGTTTTCACCATGTTTCTTTCACCATTCAGGTGGTGCTGCACTTCCCGGAAGCTCAGCTCAGCAGCTGGTCCTCGTTGATCTTCGCCGCGGCCGCCGCGCGGCTCAGTGCCGAGACGGACGCCACGGCACACCAGCACCGTGGCCGATGATCGGATGGGGGCGGGGCGGAGTCTGATTAAATCAGACTTGAATATAATATTGATCATCTTTTTAGGGAAAACCATAGGAAAACCATAGGAAAATGGTGGTTTAATGGTGTTTGATGGAGATTTACCCTCTGGTAAACATACAAAAAACTATGGAAAGATCCACCATTTTCAATGGGAACATCCACTATAAATGGTCATTTTCAATAGCTATGTTAGTTTACCAGAGGGTAATTGATCATCCAAATGATGAAACAAAGTGGATTTAGTAGCCAACAACACATTATTTTTTTAAAATTAACCACAAGTTTATGCACATAGCACATAGCGTATGAACCAGCCAAATGGTGAACAAATGGTCTGCAAACTAACCAGCACTTCATGCGACGTGTGACCACCAAAAAAACGGCGATTAGCACGGCTGGGGGTTTAGAGATCTGTGAGGCGATAAGCCTTGGACCATGCTGAAGGCTGACTCCCAGAATAGGTTTCAATGACTTCACCCCCTGGAGGATTGGATCTCTGGATGATCTTTGGATCATTTTGGATCCATATTCTCCATATATGGTCCTCATTGTTGGTAGCAACCAGGAAGCCGCAGAATTTAGAGGCTGATTCAGGCTGAGTCCACCAAATTTCACCATATTTTACCGGTCATCTCTTGAATCACCACTTAAATAACGACCTCACCGCGACATCTGCGACGTCACCGGAATGATTGTTGTTGAATTATGAAGATTTATCCAGCTTTATACCATCACATTACACCTCAAGATTTTAGTCAGTAGCCTCATGGTATCCCCATGGCGAAGCAACCTGACGGCATTGCAGTCATCCCAGAACGAGACGCTCGGAGCTGCAGGATGCTCCACGTGCTCATTCTGTCACTCCTGCGGAAGATCAACGCGTCCTCGCGCGAGAGGCTGCTGGATTTGGTCCTGAAGTGGCGCCTTTCTGCTCCAACAGTGCTGGCAACTTGGACTATGGTGGGGATGGGGTAGTGGGGTTGGGGTTGGTTACTGGATCAAAATAAGATAGGTGCACTACAAAAACTACATGTCTTAAGTCAATATTGAGGATGATGCGCAAAAGTTGTGGTTTTTTGATGCCTAATTTTTGAGACTGGCGCTGTCAGGAGCAACTTTCTATGCCAAGCGCAGCCCGTTGCTAAACCCCGCAGCAGTGTTAGATCAAACCAGTCTACTCTCAAGGCCCATGCATTCTAAGCAAAACAACTTTTTTCCTCAGGATTCTAGCATTTTTTCTAGAAATCTAATTGCAATCATCATTTTCGGCATTCGACTGGGGCCCTTGAAGGGAGTCAGCAGACGAAGTGAGGCATCGTTTCGCTTGTAAGAACACCTCTTGTTCATGAAACAGAATTCATCAGCCAACAGAATTCGCAGGCTTGCAATTTGCACCCTGATGTCCCAAGAGTCCTTGTACGACGTTTTGCTGGTGGACCAGAATGCCACATTGGATGAGATCAAGCTGGCCTTCAAACGAAGAGCGTTGCAAGTTCATCCAGACAAAGGTGGCAGCAAGGAGGCCTTCCATGTGGTCTACCAGGCACTTGAAACCTTGGCCGATCCAGAGGCCCGCCAGAAGTATGACAAAGGACTGGCTAAGCAGCCAGCTGGACATACTAAGTGCAGAGGCACAGAACGGAAAACTTCCAAATGTGGTCAGCCTCAGAGGGAGCGGTGCCCCAGGCAGAAAGCTGGTAGGAGAAATGCGGGAACAGAACCTGCAGCCTCCTCAGAGTCGAATCAAACAAAGCTATTGATGAAAATCCGAGATCTCTTGAAGAAGTTGCCTCGGGATGTGCGGAATGATGTCATTACCAACCAGTTCTCTCAAAAGCAGCGGCTGATTCTGGAGAAGTGGATGGTGGAGACGGTGGAGGCATCAGCGTCTCAAAGTGGAAGAGAGACAGAACCAGCAATGGAGCATCCCGGCCTCCCAGATCAGAGCTACAAGCTTTGCACTTTGCCTGGTCTTTGCACCTCAAGCTTCAGCCCCACAACTTCTAAGAAGCAAGGTTCAAAGCAAAAGACAAGAAACAGGAAGAACGAATCTGATGCAAAGGTGCCAAGCAGGAGCGGTTATGTCAAGAAGAAGGGGGGCGGTGCTTATACTGCAGGAATTTGCTTTGATGGAATAGAAATGCATACGAGAAATTGTGACTTGCAAAGCGGGCTGGAGTATTTGGTGGTTTTGACGGCTGTGAAGCAGAAGATGCAAGATTCCACCCTGGGCCTGGGCATCACTTTTGAGAGGCGATTGCAGGAAGCGCTCACATCATCTGCTAAAGAGCACGGAAAAGACCTAGCGGATCTCAAGCTAAGCTTCTTTGTTTTGCAAGCTGCTGGCTTTTTTATTGGATCAGACTTGAGAACGCCTAGCGTTCGCACTGTTGAACAGCTTGGAAGAATGCGCCACTGCTTGCAGCCCTTTCGACAATACGCCAAGAATGTGGGGACACGCAGCATTTATTGGCAGCACAGTCCAGCCCATCTCAAAGATAGCTGGGAAAAGTTTCAAAAGGCAGTGGCTGATGCTTGGCACATGGCTGGCGTAAACAGCACAAGGATTCAACAGACGATCCGAGCTCGTCATGATGCCAGACTGGAATCTAGGAACGCACAGTTGCAACAGTGGGAACGGGGCCACATGGCCATGCAAGACAAGCACAAGTACCGTCCCCGGAGATTGCGAGAAAGGACTGAAACCCGCCTTCAGCTGTGGGAGAGGCGAAAGATGGCCCTGCAAGACAAGAATGAACATCGGCCCAGGAAATTTCAAACACGTTTGAAATTGCGAAGATGCCCTTCTGAGTCTAGGACTCAATTGGCTTTGAAAAGGCTTCTTGTGAGATGGGGACGAATTTTGAAGCGCCAAGCCGGGATGGTTGAGAAAGAGCGGCGCAACATTTTGCAACAGAGAAAGGTTCGGCGGAAAAAGGCCATAGAGGAACGAAAGCGGGCGGAAGCTTTGAACAGAGAACATTTGCGCAAGGAACGCTTGAGAAGAGAAAATCTTCGCAAGAGAATGAGATCCGACTTTACTATGGCTGATATTTTCGGTGATCCGGATGTCCGGCAGCCAGATAGGAAAAACCGGTTTCTGCAGAGGGAAGGGGTTCCCAGGGTCAGGCTATAGCCGCCTCGGCTGATAATTGCTTGCACGGATAGCTCCAAAGCTTGTACACAGATTGCATAAATAGTTCACATTTGTGCATACACAGGTTTCGTATTTTGATTGCTAAATCCAGATCTTTCACCATGTTTGGTCATTGAACTCCAATGTTTCACAGCTTTCCATGCTTCAATCCAAGTGCACCATGTTATTCACCAGTGTTTCACTTATTTTCTTGGTCACATCCAAGTTCCCCACTTGTTTCACCAGTGTTTCACCAGGTGTTCATGGTATTTCATGGTCACAGCCACACTTTGCCCCCCTGAAATCTACAAGTGCCAACGAAAAATTCAGGCCGAATGCCTGGGTCTCTTTGTTGAAGCCGTGCCACGGGAGACCTCCGAGTCGCTGGTCTCCAGCGTTCTGCAAGCGTTGGCGCAGCTGTGCAAGGGCTCCGAGTCCACGGCGCCACCGCCCTGGCAGGTGCCATGGGAGCTTTGTAGCGGGGAAAATCAAGGAGAAATGGTGGATTTTCCAGCAAGCCATGTTTGATTACCGGAGGGTGTGGCAATTTAAGTGCAAAAAGAGAAAAAAGTGGTGATGAAGCTTACAATTTGCGGGCGTATGAGTTTCAGACAAGCCGCAGATGGGCTGATTTTAGCCCAAGTTCATGGCAAGAAGAGGTAAAGTGATGAACAATCCAGGAATTCCAAAAACGATTTAGCCCCCTAAAATTATTGGACCTTGATTTTGCGGCAATCCTAATGTGGAAAATGATGACTAACCTGGGTTGGATCAAGCAGAATCGGAGCGTTTCACCAACTGAAATGAGGCGAAATCACCAACAAACCATGGAGATGTCGGCGATGTCGCCCCAAGATGATATATGCTTGCGGTATCCCATGACTGTGTTCCCACTTAGTTGAATGGTTCATACATTCATGACTCCATGACTGAGAACACACCTACAGTTACAGTGTACACACGGCTGTGCCTGTTTTGTGCCAGGTGAGCTACGCCATCTTTAAGAGCTTCGAGCGCATCTTGACTTCAGTATCGCCTATGCTGTTGACATCAATGACGCTGGGCATCCAATTCAGCCCGTGGGTTCCCAGGGCCCAGGTTTTTTTGGAGCGGTTTTTTCAATTGTCGCCCGATTCATTCTCATGATCATCTTCATCCTCATGAACATGTTCTTCCTCCGCGTCATTGTCCTCACCATCCTTCTCCTCATTCTCATTCCTCCATAGCTCTCTTTGGGCTGTAAAGCCTTGCGATGATGGAACTGCCTCAAGGGCTTGTGTCAGGATGGACGCCAGCGATTCAGATCCCGGTGCCTCATTGAAGTACCTTTGGTCCCTCGGACCTAGTTGCGGAATGCTTGGCATTGCGGTGGCCTCTAAGTACAACTACCTTTTAGTGATCAAACGTGGCAGTGGGAGAGTGTGATGGATTCATCTACTGTACATAAATGATAGACTTTCCATTGCCAGCTCTAATCATCAGAGATCAAAAAAGATCAGTAATTATCCTCCTGGGGTGGGGCGACAAGTTCAGCCGCAGTATGAGCCGTATGATTGCACAAGTTAATGGTGAAAATATGCGAAAATACAATTGTTCTCAAATGATTCAACCACCAGCCCTTGCATCGCCTAACAAAAAAAAAAAAACATACCCCCATGCAGCCCCTAGAAAACATACCGAACCTTCAAAAGCGGATTCCCACGTTTGATGTCAGGATTCTCAGATGTCACTCATTTTTATTTGAGAACCCCAATCAACAGTGTGACATCCCAATGGGATACACATCACATTGATCCAACTGTCCAGCGCTGCCTGGCCTAGCTCCTCCTGATTTGATCGCCATTCGTTGATTCGTTGCATATGATCTAAGACCTAAGGGCACGCCATTTCCCAATCATCTTTTTTTCATCTTAAATCCACTTAGATCCCCATGTTTTGGTGGATGGATATCCCGTATTCATCATATAATCATCATATAATCATCGTAAGCATTGATATCATCACATAATCATAACATAATCATCAGATAACCATCATATAATCATCATAATCATTAATATCATCATATTTTTCCTATGAATTCCACATGAATTCCCTATGATTTTCACCCTCCCCGGGGATTTCACCGGCAGCACCCCAGGTGCCAATTGTTGGGTGCCGATGCATTCTCCGATTCCCGGCACGCCTGGCAGATCAGCGTGGCCTTGCGCTGCCTGGAGCTGCAGAGCGCCAAGTGGCGCGGGGCGGAAGCCGCCCAAGGCACCAGGGGAGAAAGCCACTCATAATCTGGATAATATATGGATATAATGTCAACCCCGGATTAATAAACCATGGTTTATTAATTAGGGGGGTACTCCTCCAATAGTCAAAATCCAAAAACTGGGGTATATTATAACTGTGAGATTGGTGCAGAGGTCCAAACCAAGTCTCTAGCTGCAGCACACGAAGTCCACAGCCAAGTTGCGAAAGCAGCGCCCTTTTCAAAGCGCAGACAGCGCAGCCATGTATTGGCGGTCAGAAAGTTTCCCACC
>Ga0126342_10004387_pt1 | contig 24014 bp, 16 predicted proteins | sample Cyp1metagenome_FD_92528 | JGI IMG/M metagenome (GOLD analysis project Ga0126342, IMG submission 92528) | Coral microbial communities from Lord Howe Island, Old Settlement Bay, Australia - Cyphastrea 1 metagenome | ecosystem: Host-associated > Invertebrates > Cnidaria > Coral ...
GGCCCGCGTTCGCTTCCTCAGGTAGAGAGCCTCGTCTTCGGCACTGATTTGGAAGATGCAGAGGTGTTGCAACTGCACATGATGGTGCAGATGCTGATGGAACGGAGAATTCTGGAGGAGGAAACTGATCGTGGCTCGAACGAACAAACGTTTTTTCATAGATGGCCTTGAAGACTTTTGGATGATTTGGTGTACCCCCATTTTAGGAACCCTCCAAGACAAACTTTAAGAATATGTTGGGTGTCTCTTGAGTGCTACGTATTCCTGAACCCAGAGGCACTGTCCTTCTTGCCCAATTTTTCTGCAAGCGTGTCGGACGTATCGGCCTTTGGGTCATGCGACACTATTCCCAGAGCATCAGTGTAAGTAGGTGATGCGCTGCGGGAAATTGCTTATGTGTAGGCATGATGTTCTCAAGTCTGCAACCCCACTCCAATGAATTCTTGTTTCATATTTCATACTCATGCGATTCTCTGAGATGTTTTTCATTGGTTTTCTTGGTTCCAGCTAAGCCGCAGATGCAGAAAAACATGATAACATCGCGTTGGCATTTTTGTCGTTCATCGGATGCTGCGCCTGAGGTTTTATGCTGGGTGCAAAGCAGCTGTTTTGCAAATATGCCGCTCCGTTGCATTTCAGTCCGTTCAGTTGGGATGGCCGCCGGCTGCCATGCAACAATGAAGGGTTGTTGTCCCTTCCGGCCGACAGATGCCCCACTGAACCCCGAAGCATCGCGGAGGCCAAATGCGAAAACGTCTGGATGGAGGTGTGCACCAAGGTCGCTGCAGCGGCCTTGGTCTCGGTGCCTTGGAGAGTTTCATGGGTGGGGCTGAGATAAAATTGGTCCGATGCAGGAAATCCATGGTCCCTGGTTTCATCGAGCTTCTTCCGCATCATTGTTAGACATCAACCATGCAGTGCAGTCAAAGTCTCAGGTGGTGGCTGTGGACAACCTTTGGCTCTGCGTGGCTATCACCTTGGGCATGGCGCTGGTCACCGGCCTCGCGCAGCCCTTTGCTCAGCCGCAGATGAATGTCCTGCAGAGCGCCTGCTTCGCATGTGCCTAGACGTGCATGGGGAACCCTGGTGATGGGTTCTGGACCCCAAGTTCGGTTCCGACCTTTGAAGATTCCGTGGAAACAGCTGGTGCCAGAGTTTGTTTCTTTGTCAAGAGTCGCAATGGATACTGTACCCGTTGGACATCTCAGAAGACCCACATTCAAGGTCTCAATCCTTTTTGGGAATCAAAGCTATTGCAAACCGGAAGCCTTTTGATCTCTGAATTGATCCCACATGCAAGTTTCCCATCCACCGCCATTTTCCGAGGCCTGGCCCTGGCAGCTGTCGGCTTCCGGCACCACATGGCCCTGGCGCGGCTGGCGCTGGCGGTGCCCTTCGTGTTGCTGGTGCTGCAGCTGCGGCGGCCGGATTCACCCGAGATGCTGGCGTTGAGGCTGCAGCAGGAGACGCACTGATACGTTGGCGGTTGCTCGGAGTTGATCTAATAGTTAATCAGTTAATCATCAAAACTCATGTTGTATTATGTTGTATTGATTCTGACGTCCTCCCATTGACATTGGAAAATTGGATGCAAGCTATAGCTCTTCTCTGACAGTCTGAACTCGGGGTCCAAGCAATTTTATAGGAAAAATGATGATGGTCTCAGGATACCCATGGATTTTCAGACAAATTCATTTACCCTCTGGTAATTTAACATAGCTATGGAAAATCACCATTTTTAATGGGAAAACTCACTATAAATGGCCATTGTCAATAGCTATTTTGACATAACCAGAGGGTAGTTGGTTTGTTTGGATTTTGGGTGTCTCTTACTTGTGTATAGCACAGCCATGAAGCTACTTGGGCGAGCTACTTGGGGCAGCATTCGGACGGTCAATGAAAGATCTCACGTCTTGCAGGGACAGGATTGCCCAGCAAAAATTACTCGTCATTGATTTGCTATAGTTGATTTATAAATAAGATATATAATCATATATATATATATATGTATATACATATATATATATATATTATAATGTACATTATGTAAACATATGTAAAAAATTACATATGCAAATTGGTCAGTACCTCGCAAAAAGGCCCACGGTTTGCAATATTTGCACCTCTAGTGAACCCCTCTGTCCCCTGTCCCAGCGGTCCCCAGTCCCCAGCCTCCCCTTAGATAAACCCGAAAGGTCCAAGATTGTCGGCCGAAGTGATCCAAAAAGTCGTCTGATGTGATCCTTGGACCATGTAAATAAATCATAAATAAAGAGATAAATATGTATATAGATATATATATATATATATAGATAGAAACGTATGTATGTATGTATATATATGTACATACACATAAATGTATATATATATATATATGTGGCTATACATACACATTGGGTATTCTCAACTTCTCAAGCATCGATGCTTGAAACTTGGGGAGAAGTCCAGATGCCGCGAAGCGCCAAGAGGAATTGGACGCCTTGGCAATCCACGAGGGACCCATGGAAGTCAGCGCGGAGCAATTTACGTAAGGAGCCGTTGATGCGAAGCGGAAAAAGGATCTGTTGGTGTTTTTTTCGGGTTTGTCACGAAACTAGGGTACCCCAAATTCTATTGGTGTATCATCATGTTTCCTATCATGATTTTGGAGGTATACCCCATTCCATTTGGTGTACAATTCTTGAGGTATGACTTATTTTTGTCAGACACTGCCCATATGTTCTTCCACTTAGTTTGGGTATGCAAGGATATAAAAAAATGACATCCAATTCCATCCGCAATCCCAAGACGCGGACCTGCCATACTGATCAATATCGAGCCACTGGAGCTGTATCTACGCGTTTTGTTTAATGAGTACGCCAACCGAAACCGTTCAATGGTTATGTAAACACATACACAGTTTAAAACATTGCAAGACCAATTCCTCCCAAAGGATTTCATAGGAGATAGTATCACATAGTATAGGAGATGGATTGGCGAAAATCTGAAAATTGCTGTATCCAAAAAATTGCTTTCCATATTGTTGATGGCGAAGAACTTGGAGAAAAAGAGGGGTTCCCGTTGCGCCCAGCGCGACTGGGGGGTATCCACAAATCATCCGGGTCATCCGGGTCATCAGACCAAACTATAGTATGAAAACATATGAAAACCATTTAAAACCCATGGTGACTTTGGGGTCCTTCATTTTAAGACCCCCTCCATATTCGGTCATATACTATCTGGTGCTTGTGGGAGGGCGGCTTGGAGCTCTGGCTATCCAGGCTATCCCTTGAATAAAATGGGGAGCCAGTTAGAGCTATTGAGTTTCCCGAGCTATTGAGTTTCCCAAGGCACATCATGGACAAACAGTTTTGTGAAGAACCAGTTGATCATTCCATTGCTTCAAGGGAAGTTCTCTTCACCGGAAACCATGCAAAAAAAACCCAGCAAACATGGTGGTGAAAACCTGATTTCACCAGTTGGTTTCCGGCGGTTTCCAGTGAAGATTCTCCCATTGACCAACCCAATGAGTCTACCCTCTGGTAAACGTTTACATAACTATGGAAAGATCCACCATTTTATAGATGGGTAAATCCACTATTTCTATGGCTATTTTCAATAGCTATGTTAACAAATTACCAGAGGGTAAATCCCATTACATCCCATGGAAAATCACCATAAATTACCATTAAAATCACCATTAAAATCCATTAACATCCATTATTACCTCCATTACCTCCATTATTACACTATGGAAAATCACCATGCTATTAATGGGTAAATCCACTATAAATGGGTAAATCACCATTTTATAGATGGGTAAATCCACTATTTCTATGGCCATTTTCAATAGCTATTTTGACATAACCAGAGGATATCTTCATCGATCGCCTTTTTTTCTGGTTCAGACAAGCCGCGGGAATCTCTCCGGTCCCAGGTGGGATTTGCTGCTGGGGTGGATCCCCCAAAGATGACATATATGAAATGCCCCCCAAACGAAGCCCGGGGTTTTTATATATATATGGCTTTTATATGGTTTTCATATGGTTTTTTATATGGTTTAGTATTGGATCTGCAGTATTCATTTTGTGAAGGGATCAAGAACAGCGTATCTTTCTAATAACGCAGCAAGATTCATCTCCATACAATGTGCGTGGATATCTTCCAGAATATTTTAGATCCCAAAAATGTCACCTGGTATTTTTTGGATATACCTGAGTTGATGTCCGCACTGCAGGCAAAGCTCCCTAGTATTGTTGAGGGGGACGGGGGCCGCAAAAGTTGTAGTGTTTGGATTGAAACTAGCGACCCCAAGATTGGATTTCTTACAGTAATCCTAAGAATGACCATTGACTTTTGTGGTCGTACTCAATTTTCTTGGTTCTATACATCCATTTTATTCGCTTCTGTCCTAAATTTGTTCAGCGGACAGTCACTGGATTGTTGCTGAAATCCCAAAAATCATTGGTGATTGCATCTCCAGTGCAAGTGAAATCCCAAACGTCGCAAAAAATGTCTCTGTTTTTCTTGGTTCAATTGATGGTTCAATGCCTGAAGTCTCTCTACATTTCTTGGTTGACTTATGGTGAATTTTCACCAGGTCCCGGAGATCATGGAAGAGGAGTTGCAAGAGGCGAAACGCGACACACTTTTTTGACTGGGACCATGGGGCTACGGGGATGGGAGTATTTATGTTTGGATTGGGGATACACCACAAATTGCAAGGTTTTTTTGGTGGATTTTGTCATCCTACGTCCACAGTTGTGGAGAAATCGTTGTTGTTTTGTTGCTGAAATCCACAAATTTGCACAGTTTTTTTGGGTCCGTTCCGAATGTCTCCAACAAACCAGGCTACGTTCATAATTCCGAACTGATGGTGAGATTGATCTAGAAATGAAAGGAAGACATGTTCAGCTATTCCCAGTTGAAAAAGGTTTCATGGGTGTAGCATCACCAGCGTTACCAGTGGCATTGGATCTGACTCCTAAATGGCTAAGGGGGTGTCGATGGCCACCATTTTCGATTCTCCAATCATCAGTTAGTCCCTATATATCCTATTTTGTGTTTGGTTCTATCATTATAATAGTCAATTATAATCAATGATATTCCCATAATTTGCCCATTATATATATATGTATATATATATATATATGTACATATATATATGTACATATATATATATATGTATATATATATATATGTATGTATATATATATGTATATATATATATACGCGCAACGCCTGGGTTTTGCCCGCGTTGCAGCGTAGAGGTTTCCGATTCCCAAACAAATGCTGATGCAACTTCACAAAATTCCTATGGGAAACACAACAAAGGTACTAGGGAATATTAAACTCCCACCCCGTTAAACCTTAAATCCCTATGGGAAAAACAACAAAGGTACTAGGGAATATAAAACACTCCCGTTAAACCTTAAATTCCCATGGGAAAAAACAAAAAAAGGTACTAGGGAATATAAAAATCCCACCCGTTAAACTTTACATTCAATTGGGAAGATCAACAAAAGTTAATAACTAGGGAATATTAAACTCCCACCCCCGTTAAACCTTACATTCATTTGACGATCTTCAATAAGGGTTTAATTCTCCCACCCCTGTTAAACTTCTACATTCATTGAAGATCTTCAATAAGGGTTTTATTCTCCCAACCCCGTTAAATTTTACATTCATTGAAGATCTTCAATAAGGGTTTAATTCTCCCACCCCCGTTAAACTTCTACATTCATTGAAGATCTTCAATAAGGGTTTTATTCTCCCACCTCGTTAAACTTCTACATTCATTGAAGATCTTCAATAAGGGTTTGATTCTCCCAACCCCGTTAAACTTCTACATACATTTCTACATTCATTGAAGATCTTCAATAAGGGTTTTATTCTCCCACCCCCGTTAAACTTCTACATTCATTGAAGATCTTCAATAAGGGTTTAATTCTCCCAACCCCGTTAAACTTTACCTTCATTGAAGATCTTCAATAAGGGTTTAATTCTCCCAAACCTGTTAAACTTCTACATTCGTTGAAGATCTTCAATAAGGGTTTAATTCTCACCACCCCGCTCATTTTCTACATTCATTGAAGATCTTCAATAAGGGTTTAACTCTGATGATGATGATGATGATGATGATGATGCGTCGCCTGTCGTCATTGCGGGTCCGGGCAAAACCCAGGCATTTGCCGTATATATATATATATATATGTATATATATATATACACATTATATATAAGATATACATGTATTCCATGATATTCCCACAATATGCTGCAGTTTTTGAGATCGATGACAACTTTAGCTTCCTTTTTTGTCATTTCGTAGATTCGGACGTTTCGGAATCTGGAATCTGGAAATGCCCTGGTTGCCTGCAGGTCCGGGATAACTTCTATGTAGGCAACTTTTCAAAGGTGGGACGGGGGACATGTTGCACAACAAGCAACAAACATATTTATGGAGGATTGATAGGGGATATTTTGGAGGGCTAGTAACTTCTATCAGTTGAGGATAGATGTCCACACTCCTTTTTCATCCTTTTTCCCTGGAAGATAGTTGGGTTTATGTGCAGGAAATCTCTTTTGCAAACTATGAGTAGCGGTCAGCATTTCAGAGCCAGAACATCACACAGGATCCCTCCGGTAATCGAACATGGCTTGCTGGAAGATGCATCATTTATAGATGTTTTTCCCGGTTATATATATATATTAATATATATATATATATGTATGTATATATATATATATATATAAAAACCTTCAACTTAGCGTGGGGATTTTCCAGTCAGCTACATTTGAGAACGCCGGAAATGTCACCCCATGAGACAACGATTGAGCTAAGAGTCAACGATGAAGCCATGAACTCTTGGGTCACAAGCTCACTGGCAGGTGCCCTTCATAAAGAAAAGAGCATCAAAAATAGTATTGGCTCCAAATGTGAATGCCCCACCTATGGCTCCAAATACTGTGTTGGCTTTAAGGGATTCCATTGTTGTCTAAATTTCCAATCACCATCGATTTCGATAGGGAAACTCATCTATACTATTTCAGTGATTTGATGTTCAGTGATTTGATGTTCTACCCTCTGGTAAACTAACATAGCTATTGAAAATGACAATTTATAGTGGATTATCCCATTGAAAATGGGGATTTTCCATAGTTATGTTAGTTTACCAGAGGGTATACTATGAACTAATTTATACTATTGGTAGGTCTATGTTCATCGGCTTATCGTTGGATTGTTGGAGACATAGACCTGCCCTGCCGGTGTCTTGTGCTTAGCCGCCTTAGCCCTTAGGAATGATGCATATGTCATTGCTGAGTATGGAACCCACTGCCGGAGTACTGCGAAATACCAAGGAGTATGGGTCTATTTGTTGTTTGGAAGAAATTCGTTGCGATATTGGACTATATTCCAATGGTTCCCCGAAATTGTGATTTCTTGTTGGGCAATGAGCAATACATATATATATATCCTTCTGTTCTCCAACAAAATGGGCAAATCATGGACTAGAAATAGTATAGGATCCATTTAAAAGTCATTTTTTATTTCCATACTAAATGTTACTAAAAATGGATTGTCTCCAACAATTCATGGTTTCTTTTCCAATTTCATCTCCATCCCTCGCGGGTTTTTTCCGTTAAAACCCACAGTCTTGATCCGCCCAGATCCGCAGGCCCTGAGCCTCTGCGAGTCCGTCAAGGGCTCCAGTGAACTCACACAGAGTGAGTTGGGGGACCCATGGGGACCGTCAGGGGCATTGATGAAATGGTGATCATAAATTGCTGTTTCTATATATGTATATATATATACTGTATATATATACTGTATATATATATACTGTATATATATATTGTATATTTTATAAAATCTTTTTTCCCCAAGTTTTGGCAATGGAATCCTTCCAGCGATATTTCAATGTGTTTTTGAAAAGGGCCTTGGAGTTTTGATGACCACTTACGATGCCTGAGACATCACTACCGAGGCCCAGCCTGGATGATTGTTGTTTTACGCGAGTCAACCAGCGAAGTTTTACGCAAACAGAGCAATTTCAGTCAAAGCGCTGCGCCCACAGCGCCCTTGACCGACCAACGACCAATGCGCAAAGCGCCCAACGAATATCCAAACGACACGTCGAAGAGTCAGCTGAGGCTGGGAGCCACCCTGGCACGCTGTTGCCTCTCCATCCCTCAGATCGATCGGCTCAAGGCCGGGGTTTGACGGAGAATCCAGACCCGGCCGGCCGTTCTTTTTTTAAAGACCCCCATGGTTAATGGTCCCTTTTTTGTGGAAAGTCCCCACTAAACCATAGCTTCTAGGTTTTGTTTGGGGGTGTTGAATATGAACGCGGGAAGGGATTGACCCTGGTGTGAGGGAAAGTTCTCGATTCGTGGGTTATCCCATGATTAAATGGATGAACAAGATCACTATGGTTATCAATATCCGTGGGATGATCCTCCAAGTAAGTTTGTTGGTAAAAAAACATGAATAGTGTATTTATATTGTTCATAAAGCCTAGTAATCAAGTTATTTTCGTACTGTACTTGGATGTGAATCCCAGGGATGGTGGCTGGGGTGATCAAAAGCCAGGCTTTCGATAAGTGGTATATTCCATTTACCCTCTGGTAAACATACAAAAAACTATGGAAAATCACTATTTTAATGGGTAAATCCACTATAAATGGCAATTTTCAATAGCTTTTTGTAAGTTTACCAGAGGGTATCTACTGCAACTGGTGCATTATATGTTTACTAAGTCTAACCCACTTATGGATGCCGATTCCCCCCGGGCATTGACCGAATGGACCGAATGGAAGACTCTCCATCATTTTGATCACCCAGAAATCACTCTCCATCTGGTTGGTGGTTTGGAACATTTTTTATAACTATAGTTATTGGGGCTTATAAACCAACTTATAACTAGGGGGCCCCACATTGTACTATCCAAATCTATCCAATATATTGGGCTGGCTGGTGGTTTGGAAGATGAATTTTATTTTTCTCCATAGAATGGGAAGAATAATCCCAACTGACTAATATTTTTCAGAGGGGTTGAAACCACCAACCAGCCATTTGTTGTGATGCTGAAGTCAATCCCCATTTACACATCAATTTTTGATCCTATTGGACTGGTTTAAGGCAACATTTGCAGAACATCTCCCCTCGAATCATCCTCCGAATCATCTTCCCTCAAAAAGGCATTGAACTGGCAACGCCGGTTCAAATTCCGCGCTTCAGCCGATAAACCGATAAACCGATAAAGGGCAGACTCTGTCCTTTCTCGGCTTATCGGCTTATCCGCGCCGGCCGCTTTGAACCGGCCATGCCAGTACGCTGCAAAAAGGCAAAAAGAAGCCCCTAACATCATATTTCCCCAGAATATCCCAATATATATATAGACAACACACATATATATATAGGTATATTATACTATGAATTATAGACTGTTTTTTCCATCATACTATCAATATATATATATATATACACATAAAAATAGTATTACACTACTATCAATATATATATATACATAAAAATAGTATTACACTACTATCAATATATATATATATATTATATTATATATATGTATAGGTATATCACATCCCCCTTGGCATTGACATATATTGACCCACGACTGTAGTTGGGCCATCCAGGCGATGCAAAACGCCGAGATCCCAGGGCAACGAGCGGTGCGCCTGCAGGGTGAAGTGATATATCTTGACCCAATGTTATTGCCATCAAAAAACTGGGACAAGTATACATATATTTACATATATACATATGTATATATATATACACATGTATGTATATGGGGATGGGCTAGACGTAGTATTACCATAGTTGGGGGAATTACCATCCATGAGCCAACGGGATGCCCTGGCGTTTGTCAGACGGACCTTAGAGAGTCCTGAGCTTGAGGGTTTTTTTTGCATATCACTTGCCCATGGTTGTTGGATATCATACCTCTGGCGGGGTTTAAATGACACGTTCAGAAAAATCCTGTAGATTTTGAAAGTAACTCTCGAAGAAAGGAGCACTTCGATTGCGGCAAGACAAAATCAGCAAAGGTAGATTTCCGAAGTCAAGATGGGTTCAATGTAAGAAAAACCCATCGTTTCAGCTCATTCACCAAAGGCTGGGTGGGGTCCCTAGCATGGTTTCCCCGCTCCTACAATAGTTGAATAGATCATCACCAATCAACACTCGTGTTTCTTTTTGGGATCCAGTATTGGACAAAAGTTCACATAATTGGAATGTGTGTCATGATATACACTCTGGTAAACTAACATAACTATAGTAATCATCATTTTAAATAGGTAAATCATATATACATGGGCCATTTTCAATAGCAAACTGTTAAATTACTGGAGAGTAGCCTTTCCTATTGGAGATGGTCATCAATCCATTAGGGATTCAGATATCCACCAGGACTAGGATTCCTGATGCTTGACCGTCAGTTGACCTGAGGATACCATGGCACATGCTGACTAAAAACCTCAATAAATACACATGATCTACCATTAACCCAACGGCCCAAGAGTTATGAACCATGTTATCTTAGCACGTTCATTTTTTTCAATTGAAACATGTAGCTGGTTGGTGGTTTGGAACATGGCTTTTATTTTCCATTTCATATATGGGATGTCATCCTTCCCATTGACGAACTCATATTTTTCAGAGGGGTAGGTATACCATCAACCAGGTAGTAAAACGTGGATTCCTATGGTTTTCCCATGTTCCATCGTTAAAAGATCCCACCAACCAGGGGTAGGTATACCACCAACCAGGTAGTAAAACGTGGATTCCTATGGTTTTCCCATGTTCCATCGTTAAAAGATCCCACCAACCAGGGGTAGGTATACCACCAACCAGGTAGTAAAACATCTCCCTTTTCATTCGGAAAAATTAAAACGCCATGCAATTTTTTTCGTTGGAATCCTGGGGAACTGGTTTTGCCAACATCCAAGCCATCCAAGTGGGATACCCTGGTCGGGCTTCAAAATGTAAGGACCAGTTTGAAGCCCAGTTACCCTCTGGTGAACTAACATAGCAATGGAAAATGGCCATAGAAATAGTGGATTTTCCCATTAAAAATGGTGAATCTTTCCATTGCTATGTTAGTTCACCAGAGGGTATACATATTTCTGTTACCCCATGTATCAAAGAATTCAAAAAAAGTGTTTGGAACCCCAGCCATCATCTCAAGAAATCTAGCGTTCGAACTCAGCAGATTTTCTATGGCTTTGTCTAAAGATAGGCTACCGGGTACTGCAATGGTTATGAATGGTTTCCAATGAATTACCCTTTCACAATTGCCATGAATTTCGACACAGTTATCCCCCATTTTTGGTCAAACCCAATCTCATCTCGTTAGTTACATCTCCCAAAAATGTATCATTGGATCATAAAAATGGGTTTAGTCATGATACATCCTGATATATATCCCAAAAATGTATCATTAGATCCCCATTTGTCGTTGGTCTTATTATAGCACCATTCTTAGGTCAAATCGGTCAAATTCCCCAGATTTTTCATCAACTAACGGCACCAGAGTCAGCAGGCGGCGTTGATGGCGGTGATCACCAAATCCAAAAACGCACAACAAGTTAGCAGTGCCAAGGTCCTTCATGCCGCTGTGGTTCTGGTTTTCACAAAAAAACACATGTTTTTTTTTTATCGGTACAACTGGAAAAAAACCATGGACATATAAAGGGGATATTTCTGGGTTTTATTTCATGGTTAGTCGTGTTATACTAATGGTTTTTATACTAATGGTTGATATACAGATGGGATATTTCTTGGGTTGAAATACTAATTATTAATACAGATGAATTATAACCATGGTTTAAAAAAACATCATAAGTTGGGATATATCCCCTATAACTGTGGTCATAGATGGTTAGGGCCTCACCTGTAACGGAGAATCAACGCGTTTGTGCACGCGGGTCTTCTACTCGGCCTTGCACGTGACGTTACTCCGTTTTACAGGTGAATCTACGCTACTTTCCTCCGACTTTTCCTATTCTACTATACTAGCTTCTACGCAAGTTCACTGCACTATACTCTTACTGTACTTATTCTCTTTCACTCCACCTGACTCTGCCCAGTGGACTTAAGACTCTGTCCAGGACACTTAAGAATTTGAGCTACTTCTCTCAGTTAGAACTGTTTCACTGCATTTACTCCAACCAGTGCAGTGCCAGTGTGTGCAAGTGAACATGAACAGGGGTGGTATAGATGAGTCAAAGTTGTGTGCGCAGATGAGACAAAAATGATAAGACATGGTATAAAACCCTCTGTGCGCAGATGAGTCAATTCTTGTGCGCAAGTGAGTCCCTTACCGTCATAGATCCACTTACCCCCAAGCATGGAAAAAATCCCCGAACGAATCCTGATCCGGGGAAGGACTACAATGGATACCCTCTGGTAAACTAACAGTTCACTATGGAAAGATCCACCATTTTTAATGGGAAAATCCACTATAAATCACCATTTTCAATAGCAAACTGTTAGTTTACCAGAGGGTAATCCACCAGATGTGAAATCCCGAGCTGAGCTTTGCATGCTGGATATGCTGGTTCAATGCCGTTCCGTTGACCCCTTTCAGCCTGTGGCGTCATTAACTATGGTATAATGGTGTTTTACGGTGGTTTAATGGGATCTAATGGTGTTTTACGGTGGTTTAATGGGATCTAATGGTGTTTTACGGTGGTTTAATGGGATCTAATGGTGTTTTACGGTGGTTTAATGGGATCTAATGGGGTTTTATGGTGGTTTAATGGGATCTAATGGTGTTTTACGGTGGTTTAATGGGATCTAATGGGGTTTTATGGTGGTTTAATGGGATCTAATGGGGTTTTATGGTGGTTTAATGGGATCTAATGGGGTTTTATGGTGGTTTAATGGGATCTAATGGGGTTTAATGGTGGTTTAATGGGATCTAATGGGGTTTAATGGTGGTTTAATGGGATCTAACGGGGTTTAATAGGATTTACCCTCTGGTAAACTAACAGTTTGCAATGGAAAGTCACCATGCTATTAATGGGAAACTCACTATTTCGACTGGGCCATTTTCAATAGCTATGTAACAAATTACCAGAGGGTAGAAAAAACGGATGCCATTGAGCCATTGATTGATGACATGGCTTGTCCTTTTTGGCAAGTATCCTCAGTTTGCCCCCGAAATCCAGTAAATTCAGTTACGAAAATTTCTCTAGGACTTGGGTTGTCAAAGTCCCTGCTAATGTTTTTCCTGCAAAGATCCTAAGTCCATCTAAGTCCTAAGTTTTCTGTAAAACTTAGCGAAATATTTTCGGAGTTTTTGCAGTATCAACTATCACCATTTTTCATGATACTCCATCTCCAAACATTTATTGTATAATGCATTATAATGCCACCTTTTGAGTGATTTTGTTTTTTTTCCATAATTTCGGATATTCCAATATTAATCACCATTCACCATCATGATGGTTTAACGCCATTTTCATAATTTTCCTCCATTTTGGATATTCCAATCTGGAGGTTTCCTAAAATAGGGGTACCCCTAAACCATTCATTTTACTAGGATTGTCCATTATAAACCATCCAGCTATTGGGGTATCAGCAAGCCACATATTTTTAGGACAGCGACATATGAATTTTTCCCGACTGTCAGGAACGTCTAGCAGCTCTGGCCAAAGAGACTCAGGCCATGGCTTGGTTAACTATCCGATACGTCCACTGTTGGTGAGGCACCAGGAAAACCATGGTTGGATCGTCAGAAAAAGCATTGAGTTCGATGATTTTACCAGCTATAACATGCTAGATTTTCTTCATTTGCTTCGGTGATTTTAGCAATAACTTGGTTAAAAAAAAACCCAAAAACCCTAAAACCCTATAAACCCTATAGTCTATAGCTATATCTCCTATAAACCCAAACGTTCACCAGTCATGAACGGCCGGCCGGCCGAAAAAACCTCACCTTGTATGCGTCTGTCCTGGTCACCATGAACGAAGGTTAGGTGCATGAACGAAATCAAGTCAGCACACACACACACATAGTATGTATATGTATATATAGACATATGTGTATATATATATATAATTATATGTGCACATTACATATAATTATATATACACATATTACTACATATATATATATATGTGCATATAATATCATATATATATAACGTATATATATATATATGTATATATCTATATGTCTACACATGCATGCACCAGCGGACTTTTTGCCGTCCCACCCCCTTTTAGTCATTTTTGGATTCTCATCCTGACGCAATGATCATTTGTCATAGCACTACTGTCATTGATCATCATTCGGCAGGCTTTGGTGCCAAAAATCCTGGCACAGATATGCCCGTTTTTTCAAAAGATTTAGCTCTTGCATCTATTTTTTTTCGGAGCTGATGTACATTTGTTGAATGTTTCCATGGCTATGTGGTTTTTCCTGACCTGAAACTGGATGTCAATTGAGAGCGGATGTAGATCCACCGACAGGACATGAGCTGTGCGATGTTGAACGCCATGGTGCTTGCCATGGATGGCGAGGGCCTAGGGGTACCAGATCAGGGTTTCCAGTGAGATTTCCAGCACGCTATGTCAGCCATTACCAGAGGCTCATGGTTTCATGTGGTTAAAACAATCATAAACCACCCCATAAAAATGGTCAATTTTGATTGCTGTAGATTATCTAACCCTTCCCAAATTGACAACATTAATTGATGTAGATTACTAACCAAATTTATTGTTAAAACATTTTTACTACCACATATAGCTGTTGTGATTCGTGATTCCTACACAGACTGCCGTTGCAGCACCTAGGCAGTTGGACTGAGGCAGCACAAATGACCAAGGCGTGGACGATGCCGTTATCCCATCCCCTCCGGAAACAATTGAATACATCCATTCTAAGAACAAGGGACCCAAAAAATGTCATTATTGGATGTATTAAATTATATATTATTATATATTATAATTATTGGAATATCCAAAAAATGAATCATATATTGTTATATATTATTTAGCACTTCATCATCTTTTCCATCTTTTCTCAAAACTATACATCCATATTATACATTCAAAAATGGATGGCTTTTTGGCGTTTATTTCCAGTTTCATACCTACTATTGAGGTAACACTATCCCGCTAATATCAAATACCTCTAATATGGAACCCAAAATGAAGAGATCCAGCACTGAACCAAGGGTTCTACAGGAATCAAGGGTTTCTACAGGGTTCAATACTTTTTTTCAGTACCACCCACCCAAAAAAACATCAAGAAACCACGGATGTGGGAATACTACCCGGTCTATTTTCAAGTCGATTGGTAGGCCATGGTAGGCCATAGAGCCATGTGGAAATGGGTGACAATGCAGGGACCTTCCCAAGCTTCGAAACTGGAAAGCTTTTTGGTCATTTAATTCGCTCAGTACTTGGCAGTGTCCAATATTGGTCCATAAAGGTTAAAAAAAATCCAAAATTTCATTGACACCGTCGGGGAAGAGAGATTGATATTGGAGCCAGAAACATCGCCAGGCACATCCCGTCCTTGAAATGCAGGCCAGTGGGCCCGCGGATGCGACTGTCACTGATAGAGACAGCAGTTTGTTGGTGCACTTACCCTCTGGTTATGACTAACATAGCTATTGAACATGGCCATTTATAGTGGATTTACCCATTGAAAATGGTGATTTTCCATAGTTATGTTAGTTTACCAGAGGGTAAAACCGAACGACTCAGCCTCTTTATTTGTCTCACAACAGCCACATAGATTTTGATGAAATCTGCGTTGTTCCTAACAGGTTGAGAATGTTAAAGATGTTAAAGGGCTACAGGGAAGCGAATTGGAAGAGAGCCCTGATTTCCTGCGAATTTCATCACCAGCTGGACGATCTCAAACAACATCCCACTGTCACTTTGACGTGCATCCGTGCATCCTGTTCATCAAGTCATTACTAATCCATCTCTCGCTGTATACAGTATATATATATATTATACGTGTATGTATATATATATATATATGTATATAGAGACATACATATAGACACATATATATATATACACATGGCTATGAATCAATACCTATTAATACCATTTTTAGAGGGATGAACATCCATTTACCAGCTATTGTTCACCAGGGGTACAAGGTTTTGACCCACTGCCATATATATATAATACATAAGTATGTTATTTTTTTCTACCACCCAGTTTTCTGGCCGAGAACTTTTTTCGTCCTTCGGAAGCAGGTGCTGACCATCTTCCTGGCGCTCAGCTGTAACCAGGTGTCCATGGCAGAAAAACTGCTGAAGGCCCCCGCTTTTGGCGCTGAAGACAGTGATCACCCTCTGGAAAACCATAGGAAAACCATAGGAAAATGGGAAAATCATAGGAAAACCATAGGACAATGGGAAAATCATAGGAAAACCATAGGAAAATGGGAAAATCATAGGAAAACCATAGGAAAATGGGAAAATCATAGGAAAACCATAGGAAAATGGGAAAACCATGGGAAAACCCTGGGAAAATAGGGATTTATATGGAAAGATCCACCATCTTTAATAGGTAAATCAACTATTTCGATTAGGGCCATTTTCAATAGCTATGTCAGCCATTGCCAGAAGGTAATATACTTATTGCTGATTAACATAATGTGGTTAAAACAATGCCATAAACCACTGATTAATAAATGGTTAATGGTTAACAATGATGAATAGTGGATAATAATGAACAATAATAATGGTTGATGATGGTTATTGATGTGGTTAAACCAATAATCAACCACCCATTTGGGAATGGTGTATACCACCTATACAAATGGTGATTTGGGGGATGGTTTATTTTTGTTTTAACCACATTACTTATTACTGTAATAGTATGATTTATATTATCCTTCCTGTTCTTATATATGTAATAGTATCAGCAATATGATTATATGTAGTGTACCCTCTAGTAAACTAAGAGATTGCTATAGAAAATGGGAATAGAAATAGTTGATTCACCCATAAAAAATGGTGATTTTCCATAGTTTTTGTATGTTTACCAGAGGGTATGTGTTTTCTTTTGAATCATGAATGATGTAATTATTAACATGTGTAACTATTACATCATACACACAAGTAATGATGTGATAGCGTATGATGTAATAGTTACGCTGTGATGCATTTTTTAATCATTACTATTGTTGCATACTATTACTATTGTTTGTATTCTTACTACTATATTATTAGTATTACTACTATTATTGCGCATAATTAGTATTACTACTATTCTTAGTATTATGACTATTACTATTGCTAATTATTGCTTTTATTACCATTATCATTGTTGGAAAATACATGCCAAACATGGTCCTGTTCCAACAATAACAGTATCCCCGTATCCCAAAATCCATCAAGGACTTTCAAGATAATAGTAATACAAGTGATAAAGGTAATAATAATGATAATTAATAATAACCAGAAGACTGTTGATGACGGTGATAAGAATCATGTGGCGAACACCATGAGGACATTACACACACATATATATATGTATACCTGGATCTTTATATATGTATATATATATATCTATATGTATGTATGTATATATATACACATATCTATCTCATTATGTTTCCACAATGCAATTGGTTTCTCAGATCCAAAATTTTGGGGCAGAAACACTCACGAAATGATGAGCATCGCCAGGAGGCCTCCGGCAACAACGATGACTCGGTTGCGACCTCGGTTACGAACATGAGGAAATATCCATCAAGAACGGAGATGCACATGATACCCTCTGGCAATTTAACGTAGCTATTGAAAATGGCCATTAATAGTGGATTTTCCCATTAAAAATGGTGATTTTCCATAGCTATGTTAGTTTACCAGAGGGTACACAAGAACATTCTGGGAATATACATGATAAAATAGCCAACAACAGAAAAGAGAATAATTACATCCAAGAATGATAGGATCACAGTGAAAATATCACCAGCAATTGGTTGGGTGGTTTGCAGATAGCTATGAGTTTTCTGTCTGTGGAATGGTTGGGAGACCAAATGGTCATGGTATATACTGTTCTCATGGTTGGGTTGAGATCTCTCTCTCTCTCTCGCTATATGTGTATATATATAATATATAATTTATAATATATAATATATAATATATAATAAATAATATATAATATATAATATAATATAATATATAATATATAATATATAATATATAATAATATAATATATAATATATAATATATAATATATAATATATAATATATAATATATAATATAATATATATATATATTGTTAAATAACCAGAGGGCATATATAACTTACATCTATGGCCATTTTCCATATAGAAATAGAAACCATCTATAAATGGTGCCCATCAACGACCAGCGGATCAGTTGTGATCATCCCCCCTTGGGATACCTGGATACCTGTTGTGTTTCTCAATACCCGGCCTGGTAAACAAAAAAAGAAACTCATGGGAAATAGATTATTGGATCCAGGTAGTATAATCCATTGATAATGGATTCATTGGGATTATAATGGAATACCCTCTGGTAAACTATCATAACGAACTGGAAAATCACCATTTAATGGGAAAACTCACTATTTCAATGGCCATTTTCAAGTTCGCAAACTGTTAGTTTACCAGAGGGTAACCCCTTCTTATTACCTTGTTCGCCATTTGTTTCTGTGTAACCAGTAGATACGCTGTGTGCAAGCAACTGGCAAACTGGCAAAGCAATATGACTATGTATGATTGAAATGATATGATTGTAACCAATATCTACTTAGTGCCATTGAGAAACGGAACCCTATCTATGATACATATTGCACTCTATTACATAAATGTAAATTTAAAGTGTATATATACGTACGTATATTATATATACACACTATATAGACATGCGTGCATGGGTATGTCTGACTCCCAAATCCCATAGTCTATCATCATGTTTCCCTCTTAAAACGGCTAATTTTGTTGCAGCTAAATCTCCAATGGCTTGAGACAACCGTATATCATATTGTCAGTATATATCCCCATTTCATCGCATTAGACTAATATCCCAGACAATAGAATCTAGCTTCAGAAAATCACAGACTACTGTACTAGATGTTAGATATATGAACATTTATACTATATAATCTGATATATATATACACACACTTATGTATAAGAGTAGCCGCCAAGAATATTTTATGATGACTTGAGTACTGCTTCGCCTTAGACGTGGGGACCCCATTGTATGTCGTATTCGACAAAGAAGTCATTTTCTCCGCCACTAAGCATCTACATGTACATATTTATACATATAATACATGTAGATGCATATTACATATCTACTAAGACAGACATACTGTATACATATATATATATATGCATATGTACACATAATGTGTAATATATATATATATTCCTGAATCATATCCACAAGACCTCCACTGGCAAGCCACTTGTTATAGAAACCTCACCAGGCTGCCTATCGGTTGGCGGCCGCAGCTGTCAAGCTGGCCACTGGCGACCCGGAGGAAGCGTGCGCCGGCACAGAAATATGAAACTTATGGTGATAAACCAAACATATTTCTGTTGGTGATAAACTTATGGTGGTGATAAACTTATGATGTATATTTTTGTTGGTGATAAGCCAACTTTTGGTGATAAACAACCGTGATTTTTCTATCTTTTTGGACTGTTTTTTTTTTGAGCAAAAATGAAAAAAACAGTCTTGATATCACCAAAAATTTCCAAGAAATATATGGCTATAGACCCTGAAGATGACCAATTTATAGTGGAAACTAGTCTTCCAACCCCTATCTGGCAGGGTCTATGTTAATTTACTGGAGGGCAAATAGGAAATCATTCGTTTTGGACTGGATATTAACCAAGAACTAGGATAAATCAATATAAATCGAATACTTATCGACACGTTATAAATCACACCTCGGAATGATGGGAATTGGATTGGTGGAGCTATCCCAAAATAGCTGAACTTTTCGTTTTGTTTGATCCATCCAGATGTATGGTATATTGATGGGGATGTATGTAGTGGGGATATGTATACATAAATATGACGATCAACATGATGGCATTGGGGTTTTGGTGGTGAACCAAAACCCTGTATATAGCTCAGTGGTTTACACCCCATGGTGGGATCCTCATTGTGCAGATCGATCCATTGAGTTTAGAATCAGACCTTCACTGTGACATTTCCAGACCCCCCTGGTAAACTAACATCACTATGGAAAATCACAATTTTCAATGGGTAAATCCACTATAAATGGCCATTTTCAATAGCTATGTTAAATTACCAGAGGGTACATGGGTCTGAGTAAGACTGTAAGATATGATAAGGTCTGGATCACGGCCTTTCTAGACTTTTAGACAATCCAAACCCTCGAAAAACAGCGCAAGCGTCTTTTTTTCCAGAAAACTGTGACTCACAGCCATCTCTGAGTTCGGTGAGGTACCTCACTTACTGTGATCTTTGTTCACAATTCCCTGCCATTGAGGGCGATGCGGCGGACTCAGCGGACAGACAACGGGACTTTTTCGGGTTGACTCGCGCGACTCCACTCAACCATCCGTAATGCTTGGATGACCATTCCACCTACTAAGGGGGCCTCTCCCCCATGAAAGATGTTTGTGTACGTACATATGAACAAACTATACTTGTTCTGGTGGAGAAATGCCCAACATTCAGAAGAACTTTCCGTACTATCCGACTTGATGGATGAACCTTTGAGATATCGGAAGTGGAGTGGGCAACGCCCCCAGGGATCAACGGTTTCACATGGCTAACATGGCTAGACCTCACATTGCCTCACCATACATGATGCTTATTCTGGGGAATCATCCCTAAACTAGTGAACTAAGTGGGTCCCAGTTGGCCGACATGCGGTGCTCAGTGGTGAGTTTCGTAAACTTAACTGTTGGTTGGCTGTGATAGTTGGTTGTAGCACCTGGACCGATAATCCAGGAAAGGGGTTTATGATAGCTGTTGATCATAGTTGCTTAGCTTATCATTCGTTGGTTACCATAGTTGGTTGCGGCTGGCAACTGACACATGAATATTTGAAAATAGGAATACCGATATGCCAACCTGTTTTCTGTGGAATGTTTTTCTTGACTATTGTATAGTTTATAATACCATCTTGTTTAAGAGGATGCTTCTAGCCCATAGATAGGAGGAATAGTATAGCTACCAAACAAAACCAAGCAATACTTCGTAGATAATTTTTTTCGGGTATACCGGTATACCTTCTGGGAATCAAACATGGAAATGGAACTCCCCCTCATTTACCCTCTGGTAAACATACAAAAAACTATGGAAAATCACCATTTTTAATGGGTAAATCCACTATAAATAGCCATTTTCAATAGCTATTTTGACATAACCAGAGGGTATGATTTCATAGATGATTTGGCGAGATGCCCACTTCGATCGAGGATTCCGGGTCTGGCTCGGTGCTGTTGCAGACTGGCAAGGCAGGGTGACCTGAAACAAAATTTACGAGATTTTGAATGATGTATCAATGATGTAAAGTGAATTTATTGATCATGAGAATATAGATCCAACATGATCCAAATATTGATTTGAAATAGATCTATTGCTAGTTTGTATGCACATTCATGGATTGGGTAACACATTTACAATCTATTCATTGGAACATCCGACAGATGTAGCCCGGAAAATCAAACAGGTTTTCAACACATTGATGAACATTACCATAGAATCTCATAGTATCAGATTGTGGACTTGTGTATGTCACCTCAGCAAAAGGCTGGCCGACATGATTCCAAGACCATTTATCAACATTTCATGGCTCACTGAAAATGACAAAGACACACTCTCTGTTAATCTCTGGATTTTTCCCATTTCATGCAGCGAAATTGGGTCAAGTCACTGGAAAGTGACCGAGAAAGATGCAGCTCAGAGACCAAGAAATGACACGGGAAATTCACCCCATCGAACATCCATCGGAGTCACCAGGCTCTGGCAAACATGCAGCGCGGCATGTTCTCTGAAGCAGTGGAGGCTGGGTTTCGAAAAACGGCCAGTTTGGTTTGCTGGTGTTGGGATGGGTTGGGGAATTGACAGCTGGAGTTCAACCATCAGGAAATGGGGATTTCCATGGGATTTCCATGGGTTTTACCTTCCGGTATTTGTACATAGCTATGGAAAATAACGAAAAAACTAGTGAAGTCAGCCAGAAATGGGCCTTTTGTCATGGCTATGTTCCCATAAAAGAGCAATTTGAGAGGAACACATATAGATCAACCATGGGATTTTGAGGGTACGCGACCAGACAACCCCCTTCACCATAATATGGTGAAGAGTAGAATGAACTAAGGATTGGGATGACTTCGGGAATCAACGGGATAGGAAGATCAAGAAATCATGCTGAGATGATTTTGGAATACAGCCGTACCCTCCGGCAATCAAACGTGGCTTGCTGGATCCCTCATTTACAATCATTTACAGATGATGTTCCCAGGGAACTAAACGTCCATTTAAAGGAGAGTCTCCAGGCACGTTTGATGTAGCCAGGGGGATGTCCAGGGTTAACCTCAGGGAATTTTCTCAACTGTTCAATGATATCCTCCAGCTCGTCTCCAGGGTTTTGTTTCGTTTGGAAGTTTAGGCCCTTCTGTACTTCTATTCAGGAGCGGAGATCCTCATCTAAGTTCCACTTGAAAAACATGAGAATAGTCGATGGCTACAGGTATTGCCGCCCTTTTGAGTGGTTGCGTGCTGGTGAAAATAAGCCTGTTTCATAAATATCTATTATTTCAGGGATCACCTTGGCAGTGAAATCATCCCCTTGATGTGAATGTTGGTAAAAATCACCACCCTTAGCTATAGTCCAAATAGTTATATCATAAACCATAAAAAACCATAGACTTCCCCATAAAGCATAGAATTCATGTTGTATATCCCATATAAACCTGAGTCATATCATGTTATATCCCCCAAAAAAACACTAGAATTCACACATCTTCACCAGTCGATTTTTCCGCAGGACTTGCAACGAGCTTTGAGCAGCAATCCCAATGATCCCGACTCTTTGGTGCGCTGGTGGATTTCATGGCAAGCTGCGGAATAGCGACCAATACACCGAGCAATGCTGTGTGGACTAGGAGAAAGCTGTAGATCGAGATCAAAGCTATGAAACATCTATTCTTGGGACATTACTATATATTGAAGATATTTTTTATGGGATATCAGATATCTGTCATAGAAAAACATCGGATGCCAGGTGAATATGTGCTGCTGTATGACTCACCTTGGAAAGAAGGCTTGGCTTCTCAACACTGCTCACGTGGGTAGCAAAGATTTGTATACAATCAAGATTAGTGGGGATTTTTCGCATATTATGAGAGAATCGTACATGAGACTTCTTATAAACCAAGATCGCTTGGGGGATCTGTTTTTTGTTGTTTACCCAACCACTATTTTGGGTCATTTCCCTAGTTGTCGTGCACGATGAAGCTGTCGCAGGATGAGTTCCAACAGTACTTTTCAAAGCTCGAGCAGGCCGCCTCTGTGGGCCCTTAAATTTGATGGTGATTTGGGGGTTTCCCAGTCGATCGGGGTACCGGAAAATGGATGGTAAAAAAACAAAAATGGGAAACCCGTGGACATCCCAATCTAAAATGGATGATGACAGGGGGTACCCCCATTTCAGGAAACCACCATTTCATGATTAATCGTCAAAAATGCCCATTCAGTGAATTTTGCCATGGAAAGTGGCGGTTTTTGATGGGTTTTATAAGATGTTTTATCTGGTTTTCATAGAAATAACGACCTCACGTCGTTCTCCCGAGCCCTGGAACCCAGTTTTTTTTTTAATAGGGAAATCATCCCCATGGTGGGCCCAACATTTCAGGTTCGTGAAATATCTCAATTTTTTTACCCAGAATAGTATCCATATAGTATCCATATACTATATATCACGAAAGCCAGCCGAAGGCCTGGGCTTGAGTATAGGTATAAGCGAAGCGAAGCGAAGCTAATCTAGGGGGTGTGGGGGGGGGAGGCCCGAAA
>Ga0126342_10004388_pt1 | contig 24013 bp, 20 predicted proteins | sample Cyp1metagenome_FD_92528 | JGI IMG/M metagenome (GOLD analysis project Ga0126342, IMG submission 92528) | Coral microbial communities from Lord Howe Island, Old Settlement Bay, Australia - Cyphastrea 1 metagenome | ecosystem: Host-associated > Invertebrates > Cnidaria > Coral ...
GCCAGATAGAGTGCCAGAAAGAATGTCAGAAGATATGCCAGATAGAATGCCAGAAAGAATGTCAGAAGATATGCCAGATAGAATGTCAGAAGATATGCCAGATAGAATGTCAGAAGATATGCTGGATATGCCAGAAGATATGCCAGAACATCTGCCAGAAGATATGCCAGATAGAATGCCAGAAGATATGTCAGATAGAATGCCAGAAGATATGCCAGATAGAATGCCAGAAGATTTGCCAGGTAGAATGCCAGAAGATATGCCAGAAGATTTGCCAGATAGAATGCCAGAAGATATGTCAGATAGAATGCCAGAAGGTTTGCCAGTAAGAAAATGTATAAACGTCATGGTGGGGATCACACGAAGTAAAGTATTTTTTTAGGGGCCCTCCAGATAGGTATGTATTTTTCATCATGACTAGGTGAACGATGGTTTCAACATATCTTAATCTACAAATATATTTAAAACCCTACGTATATACATGATTATACTTGGATGGGGTTCTTGTCAAAATATCAACACACAAAAAAACGGCTGGCCTTTTGGACCCCTTCCTGTCAACCCGTGTCCTCATTCCAATCGTCCGGCTCTTGATCTGCCTCAGCCATGACCCCAAGGGCACCCCGTTATGGTATCAACAAGGCCTTAAATTTTGGCAAGGTCAGATTTCAAGCACGCACTGAGAAAATACAGGACATTACCATATATCGAAGGAACAAAAATCCAAACCTTAAAAATGGATCCATGTTTTTGCTCGACTTTTTTGGTTCTTCTGAGCGGCATGGCGTCACTCCCTGTTGTGGCTTCATTTGCTTCAAGTGGAAGTGGGTCAGCATCTAATACAATCCAGCATTTTGTTTTGACCTAAAGAAATTCCATATAACCATATACAACTAGTATCTGGCGAAAATTTGGCGAAACACACGGGTTTTAACGCTAAGCAGTAGCCAGGAGTGGGGACCACTGACGGACGTCAATTTCAGCCATGGTGGTAGAAACGAACCAATGTTTATGTGCGATTCACCAAGGCAACCGGCATGTGTTGATCATTATTTCGGTCATTTCGACAAGAAAAAAGCATATTTGACCTAATTGCGTTGTATCTGCCCCGAGGCCTGAAACCTCATATTGCCGAAAGTCTGTATGATTTTTCCAATGTGAACGCTAGAAAATAATCCACCTCTTGCAGGTGGCAAAAAGAAGCCAAGGCACCATGGGGGCATCCCCGTCGTGGCCTCGGATGCAAACAGAATGGGGCATTGTGGATGCCTCTTTTTTGCTGAATTTGAAAATTATATACTTTTGGAAACATGTATGTGGCTGTTTGTCTGCAAAAAAAAGGTGGTGGCCACTTGACATGGGCCCCCGAAAGGTCAACAAGTTGACTTGCGCCGACCCAAATCAGCGGCATTACCTGCTCGCATTGGAGACGTGCGTGTTTAAAACACTTATCATGGGCCCCCCTCTGTCAGCGGCCGCGTTTGAACATATTGACGTTTCTCATGAAAAATGCACCCCCTGAATTTTCATTGCCCCTTGGTGGAGCCATGACTCTTGGCTTCCCACTGATGTCCTGAGGCTCCTGGCAGTCCGATTCGGGCCGGGTGCTGGGCTAATTAAAAATTTCAAACGTGGCGAAGGCAACCCGCGCGTCTTTAAGTCCACCGCCCCCCTTGCCGGATCTCATTCCGGCCCTTAACCCAAATGGTGCGTATCTGCGTGCCAAGCCTTCAATATGTCCCAGAACCAAGGCCGCATAATGTGGAGTTGGCGAAGCCGAGCACATGCTAAAATATGGATAAATATGGTTCAATTGGCCGGGCTTTCCTTTTGTTTTCCGTCCAGAGCCTTCCTACTATAGTCCCTCCCTCGGTCAGGTAGCAGCTACCAGCACATGCAATACGTTGTCATCCAGTAAACTCGAAAGAAATTAGAGCGTCCTCAACGCGTTGGCCTCCAAACTCATATAACTCGTCATGACAGTTATAGATTTGTGTGGATCCAAGCAGTCTTAACCAAACACATCCAAATACCTGCGGTCTAACCTGCCAGCCCCTTTCAGCCTGGGTCGTCTGACCATGTTCATTGGTTCTATGAAGGATTCTGGGTCTGTCAAGCATGCGTGCTGTTAAGAGAAAAAAGGCCGATGTGGAATATGACTGGCAACACTATCTGAACATGGACTGTTGGACCAATACTCGAAAGGTGCGTCCCACCGGTTGATTGGCTGCCAACAGACTATCCCTTGACACTATCATCAATCGACAAAAACTAGGAAAAACTAGGACTTCCATGTATCACCTGGCACACATGGGGCTCCGCCAAAGTGCAGAGGAAGGAGGGGACGGTTGCGTCTGCTGGAGCAAATGAAATGGAACGCCTACTTCGACTTGTGGCCATTTCTGATATTTCTGCATTCCTCTATCGACAGAAGCAATAAGATCAATTGAATGATGGAAGGTGAAGGGAGCACTCTAACGGTAGCTCCCAATCATGACGGTTTAATACGCCGCTAAGAAGGGTTGATGGAGGTCAAAAGCCTCTAACCATGTCAGGGCCTGTTGGCTGAAGGGGTTGACTTGTGTTGGGGTCAGCCTTAGATATCCCTGATTAAAGGGCTAAAGGATGATTCTTGAATTTCAATTCATTCATCTATGGCCCATGGCTTCTCCAAGGACGAGCTCCCCATGGACCACGGCCCCTGGTCTCTTCCCATACCCTTCCTACACTTCTCTTGATCTACTACGCTTTCTGGTGGGAGTGGCCATAAATTTCCGCCGATTTAAGAGACAACCCATGGGCTCATGGATCTGTAAGGAGGATGTGGCCTTCGATCAAGCTATGACCCACCGACAATAGTGGGCACCCCACAAGTTGGACTATGTTTCACTATACTTGCTCTCAGTGACAAGGAGGTACAAAGGCCATGACTAAGGTTAACATGGTAATTTCATGTAGTTCCATTGATTACATAGCATGGCTTGGCAAAATTGCCCCATCAACATCTATTTTTGTGGAGTGGTGGGTGTTTCCGAGCGAACTCGAATAATTCCCAACCCTGGAGGGGCGAAAAATTGGCACGGTTTCCCAACGGCTATCCCGAATCATTCTTTCATACCTTGGGAAGCATGGCGGATTAGTAGATACTGGATACCATTTAAAGCAGGGAACTACATCGAACTAGCATGAACTAGCCATCCAGTTGGTTGACCTAGTTACTCCATGTTACTCTTGTTACTCCGCACCATTTCAAGTTTTCGCCCAGGCCTCCGCCTCGGCGTCTCTCCATCGATCCTGCGATGTGAAATATCACCCGAGAAATCGAGCACGGGATCATTCTCAGCATTGTTCGAAATCATTCCTATACCTTGTGCATCTGTGTGCTTTGTTCATCCTCCGCTTTTCTCTTTTTTTTCTTGGTTGTGCCTCATTCTTGGTTGCACGCAAGTGTTTACACGATGTTGTTTGGTACAACCCTCCGTGTGGTTTGGTATATGTGTGTGCGTGTGTGCGTGTGTGCGTGTGTGGGTGTGTGTGTGTGCTTGCAGCGCTGACCTAAATATCAATACTATCAGTTACTATCACATTTGTCCTGCTGATGCCATGGTAGTACATAAATTGTATTCCGCATTTCCGTGTGTGACCGTGTATGTCTTTGAATTCAAAGTTCCTGCCACTCTTGGAGCGACCATGGCAAAACTCCGGGAATCTTGGAGTCTGAACTTGTCAAGACACCCTTTGCACTTTCGCACACCAACTGTGGATTGGCCCTAAGAACCCTGAACCCGGTGAATGTTGCTGCAAAGAAACTGGATATCCCAAGTGTTACTGTACTGGATGTTGCTAATCATGGCAATCCTACAAATAATTCCCATAGGCCCGCCATGAGATGGACACTTTAAATTCTCCACCAGAATGCCAGCTATTTGCTCCATGCCCAACCCTTTGTATGGAATGCGAATCTCTCTCTTGTTGGTTTTTCATGCTACCCGGCTGAATTGCCATAAATGGTCATAAATTCACCTTAAGCTGAATTGCCAGCTGTTATCATTTTTGGCCAGCTATGGGGACCATTCCCCCATATGGCCCATACATTCACCATCATTCCAGTGATCCAACCCGGCTCCTTGGGGGGTTCTTCGGGTTCAGGTACTGGACCCTGACGACCTGCGACGACGTCAGATGCTGTATATATTCATGGTATATTCACGGGAGAAAACAAAGACGTAACCCATCCCTCGGCTAGATATATTCTATTACCGTATATTTTCATATCTGTTTTGTACATCAACGGCTCACCAGTTGCAGATCCATGTGGGTGCCGAGCCATGGTCGTGGCCGGCCAGTGGCTCATCTACTAAAAAACCATGGGTAATGTTGCAATAGATGTAAATAACCAATATTATTGTATGGTAATATACCATAGATACTATTACTATGGTTACAATTGTTGGTAATAATGGTAAATAATCATTATGCAGTTGCAATATGTTGCAATGATGATTTGCAGATGGCCCCTCACTGCAATTTGGGCTCAGAGCCTCAGAGCATCTGATGGCCTCTCATCCCACATGATAATTTTGATATGGATTAGCCTGACTAATAGAGCACCCCCAGATTTGCGGGTTAATCATGGTTAATCATGGTTAATCTAATATTTCCCATTACTGCATAGACGCTGCCAGATAATGGTTGGCAGATGAGTTTCCATATGTTTCCACTAAAAATTGTTTATTTTCAGGGTTTATGTTGCTTTACCAAGAAGGGTAACATGTTCATTTAAGAGTATAGACCTAGTTTCAAACACACTCATATTCTTCAAGGATCAGAACAAAGATGTTTCATTCATCTGCATGAACAATCTGGTTGGCGGCTTCATACGTAGCCATTCGAGGTTCATTGCAGGTATGGCAATGGAGGGAACATCAACGAAACATACAGTATCTGACTGATTTATCTCAAACCAAATTTGTTATTGTTTGGATTATCACGCATGCATTAATCAATGTGGTTTAGTACTCAACATACCCGTATGCTGCATGCATCTGTTTCCCAAAAGTCACCTCCTAACCGGCCCAGTCTGGCAGGTTGAATTCATCTCCACAAAGCTGAAACTTCCTAACCCGGATTTGCGATCCAGGAAAATTCCCCCAATATTTTTAGACATCTTCCCTGTAGATTTCCCGGATTTTCCATTGGGAAAATAAGCCAAGTACCCTCTGGTAATTTAACATAGCTATTAAAAATGGTGGATCTTTCCATAGCTACGTTAGTTTACCAGAGGGTATATCGAAATCACACCAGATCATCAACAAAGCCTCCAGGTCCACAACATGCAGTCCCGCCGTACCTCGCTGTGTCCGCGATCGCTGTCTTCGGCCACCATCAAGACCTGGGTCCCAAGAGCGGCTTGGGTCCATAGCCATGGGGGGACCCCCGACATGACATGATTTTTGATGGTAAATGTGGATCTCACCAACAATAGTGGGAAAGCAAATGGGATATCCACATGGAACTATTAATGGAATTGTGTGGCTCACCCTCTGGTAAGTTGTTAGAGTTTGCTATAGAACATCCCCAGGTTTATAGAACAGGCACATCATGAAACTAAATGGGCCATGTTCATTGCATGTTAAATTGCCAAATGGTAAAATGTCAAGCGGGAAAATGATGATGGATCACACATGTTAAGGGGTGCATACTGCAAACGGGATCATCGTGGACATCTGATCATTTCATACATTCCAATGGGATATCGAACCAGCGTATACCACCAAACCAATTATTTTTTTGCATGATGATAAACCATGATAAACCACTGCATTTTGGGGTGCCCCATTTTTGGACACTTGCCATATATGGGAGATATATGCAGACGGCATGGCGTGAGTCGCCGAAGGCGACGTTCGGGGCGACGGGGCGAACGGCTTTCCACCGCGGTGACTTCACCGAGGGGACGAATGCTGCCTGAATTTTCTCCATGCCGCCAAGTCAGATCAGCAAACTCGCAGGATCATACTATATATATATAAAAGATACAATATAATATATATATAATATATAATATATATATATAATATAATATAATATATATATAATATATATAATAATATAATATAAAAAAAAAAAACAATATTATATATATATAATATAATATAGTATATATTATATATATAGTGAAATATAGTGAATCCATGTGCAAGGCCCATTTTTGTCATCCGTTTTCAGACCGGCTACACTTGGGTTTGCCCCCGTGACCAAGCCATTGCAGCTGGAGTAGCAATTCTTGGCGGAATTGGAGATGTAGCCAGTGGGATTCTGAATCTCCTTGGCCTCAGAGAATACTGAGATTGAAATTTGAAATACTGAGAAGACTGAGATTGAAATTTGTCAACTGGGATTCTCTTCCCAAGTTCTAGCACACAGAAACACAGAGACAATCAACAAATTTGTTCCAGTTGGTTACCTTCTGGTAAACTAACAGTTTGCTATTGAACATGGCCCATAGAAATAGTGGATTTATCCGATTTATCCATTAAAAATGGCGATTTTCCATACTAATGTTAGTTTATCAGAGGGTATCATACAATATTCACCGGTATGTGATTCAACGGTAGGCTGAAGGGAAAAAAACAAGACCTGCAAACAAACACACCCAACTGGTAAAAAGAACTATGGTTTACTGTTGCCTTTGCCTAATCTCATTCGGAGGCTCAGCTGTTCCTCCGTTTGAAACTCTGCAGGTTTGTCCACCCCCGCAGGTTTGGTTTTCTTCCTCCGGATCATGCTGCGATGTACCATTTGGGTTCATGAATGGTTGGGTTATGAGTTCCCCACCCTTTCTAGACAATGCATACCCTTGAACATGTTTGTAACAGCCCCATGGTTGCAAACTGGAGTGCCAGTTGCACGCTCCTTCACGCTCCTTCAAAATTCCAGGTTTGCTCCGAGTAAACTCCACTTATTGCATCCCAATCCTGGTGTCAAAACATTGCCATTAGCCAAAACGATCCCAAACTTTGATCCCACAGAGTCGGCACACCTTCTTTTCCAAGTTCTTCAGAATCTGCATCGCATCATCATCCCCAACTTTCTGCAACAAGTCCTAGCGCCCAGGAATGAACTCATCATCCCTAGGGAACAACTTCGTCAACATAGTGGGTCGCTCCAAAGGAAAAATTGTATGACAATTGAAGGTTGGAACAGTTAAAACTATGGTTTTCAACAGCCACTTGTAGGGCTTACCTGCAAGTCTTATCACTGTTTCTCTTCATTCAACTCTGGAAATTCAGAGACTCAGAGATATGTCTTAGGACCCCAAAACCCCTAACGAGCCATTTGCGGGTCCATTGGCTCCCGTTTTGGTCGGTGCCAGGTGTCATTCATGCCATTCAAATTGATAAATGGTAGAACTGTCTGAAGCTGCTGATAGCTAAACCGGAGACTCTCACCAAAACTAGGGACCTTCCAATGGGAAGCTCTCTACACCAGTCCAAGCAATTGGAACATCTGCCAGCAAATCTCTTCATATGTCGGGATTAAGATGGATTTAAGGATGGGTTCTTTGAAGTGGTTAACTGTGTTCTTTTTTTTTGAGCCACTTGAAATTACCAAATTTTGTAGTGGCTGGTGCCATCCAAAATGGAGATCCCAAATTGGTACCCAAAGATGGTTGGCTTGGACTTTTCCAGCTGAAACAACCATTTAGAGATGGATATCAATGGCTTCAATTGGGGCCTAGGTTTGTGCATTGAAAAACCATAGGCCATAGATTCGCCATAGATTGTCCAGAAAAAAACGGTTCATGTATGCAGTGAAACATTCCCGAGTTGCCTTATCTATATTTCTCTCTATAGTCTAAACAGTAAATTGTAGTAAAACAATATACCAAGAAATGATGTTTACATATTTTCACATACTGAAATACATCAATATGAAAAGACTAAATCCAGCAAACTCAATCAGTTCACCCATAAACACATGTCAACATTTATATACACAAGCAAATCAAATCAAATTCCAAACAATAAATATAGAACATGTAAGATCATCTGCTTGCAAGCACGGCTCTTTTGCTCGTGTGGTTTCAGAACTTGAAACATCAAATCAAATGCCACTAAACATCACCTCTCATGGCTTTGCGCATGGTTTTGTTCGCCTTTCAGGATCTGAATGTGACATTTTCCCACCACGGGAAGGGTAAAGCCAATTTGAATTGCTGAGATGGTCCAAAGACCTTTTTTGCGGCAGAGATGTCAAGACTACAACTTACAAGTGTAACATGCTCTAATCCACTTGCGTCACTGTACTACAGCTGGAACACACAAGAAACTCAAGAGCTTCTGTGACCGGGTTGTGTTCATAAGCTCACTACTTGCTACTTGCTACTTCTAAATATACTACAAACCACTTTCCGGGGGGCAGAGTTTATCCCGAGTTCCTTTATATGACATACTGGCCGCATACTGTATCATGTGTATATCATCTGTATCTTGGTCCAACCACGCCAAACATCCCACATCTGCCCTGCAAGGCCCTGTACCTTGACGTCAGAGAAGCGGATTTCTTGCTGCAGGCTTCCCTGGTGGCCGTGGCCAGGTTGGCAACCTCCGTCGGGGGGATCATGATATATCATGATCATTCACACACCTGAAGCGGAAAAAGAAAAAACATGTTTGGATATGTCAATGGGGATTCCAGGATCCTTATATAGGCCTTATATATGGTAGGTACCTCCGATTTAGGTTCCTGAAATGGCCATTGAATATGTTTGGGATGCAATTTCACCAACATTCTTCTTGAACGATTGTGAATTACCTGGCCAAATGTTAGTGACCTCGAGGGTACATTTCCAAGCCATACACGGCATGCAAAGTAAACCATGATACCAGCAACGGCCACCAAGCAATGGCTATGGATCAAAACCCTACGGTAACTGGTAATTGGTGAACATCAGCATAACTTGCAAATCGATGTCCATTCCCATCATAGCTTTTAACGTCATAACTTCATTCCGGCCTCTTTCACATTGAGAGCGCATGCATATGTGATATAAGTATGTGATGATGATGATGATGATGATGATGATGATGATGATGATGGTGATGGTGATGGTGACTGTGATGGTGATGGTGATGGTGATGGTGGTGGTGGTGGTGGTGGTGGTATGATGATGATGATGATGATGATGATGATGATGATGATGATGATGATGATAATGATGATGATAATGATGATGATCACCACCACCACCACCATCATCATCATCATCGTCATCGTCATCGTCATCATCATCATCATCGTCGTCGTCATCATCATCATCATCGTCATCATCATCATCGTCATCATCATCATCATCGTCATCATCATCATCATCATCATCGTCGTCATCATCATCATCATCATCGTCATCATCATCATCGTCATCATCATCGTTATTGTGCTGGTCATGGTGTGTGTGTGTGCGCGCGCGTGGGTGTGTTTGTGTGTGCGCGTGTGTCCGCCTCTACGCAAGTTTGTCACATAAAAAGCCCGTTGAATCCGAGTCCCCACATAAAGACATGCCAGCTGTGACGGTGTTGTTCAGCCATCCGATCTTTCTCGAGAGCTTGGAAGAAGTTGCATTCCTTCTTCGCTAAAAAAGAACCCCTCACCCCCTGGGGAGATCATTGGATCATCCCCAACCACCATGGAGGTCAAACTCACCAAATCTCCCCAAATGGAGAAGTTATATATATATAAATTAATATACATATATATACAGTACCCATCCTTGTTAATCCTGCTACTTAGATGGGAGGTGAATTGGTTCACTTGTTAGTTGGGCCCATTTGCAAACATTTTTTGGCTGAGTATGAAATCAGCAACACATCAGAACCAACAATTCACCAATCTGACAAGTTCGGCCATTTCAGGCAACGTGTTGGTGAGACTATTTCACCTCTGCTCTTCCCGTCAGTGGCCAAGCAAATCTCCTCTTCGCAAATCCACCACCTTGCCTGCGGAACACCAACAGAGATGTGGCAGGAAAAAAGGCCCCGCTGCATGGGAACCCCGACTATTGACAGACCTGAGAACCACAAGTCCATTTAAGCCTGCAGCTCTGGGATTTAAATCAATCTTTAGTTTCTGTTCGATTTGGGTCTAGTATGGTCTAGTCAAGAATCACATATCATATAATCAATATCATCATCATACAATAAATAATCATTATAATCATCATAAAATATCATATAATCACTACGTGGATTGGATGTACATCGGTGCTCTGCTGTAAAGGGCCTCACTCCTGGAGGCATGCTGAGCACAGGCCGCAGAGCCCGCGGTTTCGCCGCGGCTGCGTAAAACGCGACGCGGCAGCCGCTTGAAGCTAAAAAGGTGGGACGAAGAATGGCCACGGTGGCAACACGTCCCAATTGGTGACTTGGGATCTTCCATCACAATATGTACTGTATTGCAAGATATTGCAAGGTTAAAATCGAGCCCAAGTCCGCAATTCCTATAGGGAAACATCCATAGTAATCATAAAAAGTAAAAACTAGCTCTTCTTACTAGTCACGATTTGCGGGATACTCCTCCAAGTGCAAATGTATTTGAAGGGTTAGCACATATCGCAACCAATCAGCCGCCGTGCTAATTTTGGCTTGTCTTCCGGAGTTGATACGACTTGGGGGCCGAGGCTGGATCTCTGTCAAAATTGTCGGACGATTCCAACCCCGGAAAACAAGAATGATCCCAATGATTAGGATAGTGGTATGATCCTTGATAGCTATTATAGTGCATTATAGTACTGTACGTGTATATAAATGGGTATGATCCAGTCCAAAGGGATGATAAGGATTGATAAGGATTTTGATCACTACCAAACTTCATTGCAAACACCATCTGAGGAGTCTTGGAGAGACAAATCCACAAACAAGGTCTCCAACATGCTCAGCATGCATAGCCAATTTATCCAATGCCCCAGTGCTGGGATGCTTTGAGATGGTCAGAGTGCTTCCAAGCGATGCACGCTTAACCGTATTGGGGGATGAGGCCAGCAAAAGTTCTGAGGCCAGCAACTTCATCATCGTGTCGCGGACCCATGAGTTACCAAATCATACCAAATCCCAGCATGTTTGTTGACATTCTTGGGGACCCTTGCATGCAACTTCTAAGTCTTCCTTTCTGGAATCTAGATTGTCCACCTCCACAGCATCATCATACTCATGCTCATGCTCATCCTCATCATCATCGTCATTACTAACAAACAGTATCCAAATCATCATCATGGCCAGCATCGCCAACATCAAAACAACAATCAAGCATCAAGACCATCCTTAAAAGCAATGCTGTTGGCCACGTCATCACCGAAGCCAGCTTGGGCATATCATCTCCAGTGCTGTCGCAGTGAGGTCATGACCATTTATCTAGATGTATATTGTAACATTTATATATATATATATATATACACATTTATTTTCAATTGTAACAAATGGAAAACCACTATCATCCACTATCCTGAAAAGAAACTCCTTCGATCTGCTTTGCCCATCGAAACTGTCCCACTTTTCCGCGCACACATAGGTCCATAGGTCGCCATGTGTTGAACGCTGCAGCTGCCGAGCTCACGCACCCTTTGACGCGAGCCAGAAGCTGTACCTGAAGGCAGCAGGTTGCCGAGGTCCAAGCAGTCCCTGCAATCTAGTTGTCAACTGGGATTCTCTTCCCAAGTTCTAGCACACAGAAACAGAGAGACAATCAACAAACTTCTTCCAGTTGGTTACCCTCTGGTAAACTAACAGTTTGCTATTGAACATGGCCCATAGAAATAGTGGATTTATCCATTAAAAATGGTGATTTTTCATAGTTATGTTAGTTTACTACTGGTTTCACCCCCTGAATCCCAGAAAACGCTGATCGTCATCCCAAACAAGGATGAAACATGGCGAAACCGGTTGAAACAAATGAAACCGCAAGCCAGTTGTTTTTTGCTATATTTCATGGATTATATATAGGTATATCATTAATTATATAAATCTCTCTCCATCGCCATCAGTATGATATATATATATATATATATGTATATATTTAAATATAAAATCAAATATATAGCTATTGAATTAATAATATTAAATATAATAAATATATAATAAAATATAATATGTATATTATATAATATATATATGTGTGATATATATCCCAAGTCTTGCAAATGACAAGAACCACTTGAAACCCACCGCTTGGTTCCCTTTCGCTCAGGGCACCAGGGCCTCAGTACCTTGGCTTGCGGCATCTCCAATTGGATACATAAATGATGGGAATGTTTTGGACAATCAGATCGAATGCTGGTTAACAGAAGTTCCGGGAAATTGTAAATGAATGCTCTTGAACGAGATTGTACAATGTTCTAGGGTCCTGCACCACCAAGGTTGGCAAGGCAGTGTGCCCCTGATCCACTTAGGAAATGAAGCACACAATAATTATTTATTCACCTTCCTACCACGCCTACAAATCCAATCTCCAGGTGGAAAATCGAGGTTTGTTGGAGGGGAGGCTCATGGTGATTTTCACCAAGCCATCTTACTGGTTACATAATTATGAGGGCTTAGGCGGGCCAACCCTTTTCTGGCCAAGATACATCCTGGCTCGTTTGGCTGCGGGATCCATGTCACCAACCATGCCACCCATGGGATTTGCCATGCCGCCCATCATGGTGTTGCCCATTAGGCCTTGGATGCGCGTTTCAACATCCAAGGCGTCTGCCAATCACTGGGAATCGGAATCATCATCCCAGGGTGTAAAATGGAAATGCTCTATTTGGAACCACCCAGTCATGCTGAAAGGTTTCATCTTCAGATTCCTTGTCTCAACCCCACTAACGGAAGGTTCTTCCCGAGGGAAGCAATAGTCTTCCATGGAAGTGCTGATTTAAAATCGCCTGCTAGGGACTTCTTCAAGGCATGGTTGGACATGTTTCATCATTTTTCCAGAGATCCAGCGATGGTTCAAACCCAACATCTGCCCGCTGCCCTCTGCTGTGCTTTCCAACCCATTTCGCCCAGCACGGTGCTGGCGGCCTGGAAATAATTACAGGAAAACAATGTGTTTTTTTTACTATGGGAAATAAGGTTTTTCCTGTAGAAAACTTTCCTTGAACCAATCCTGGGAACAAAATCTAAAATTATATACATATGTAATATATATATATATATACATATGTTATATATACATATGTAACATATATATATATATATATAACACATATATATATATATGTATATGTATAAATATATGTGTATGCATATATGTAACAAATGTGTATATATATATATGTTATCTATCTATCTATGTGTATATACATATATATGTGATATATATATGTGTGTGTGTGTTATGTATATAATATGTTTTATATAAGATATATATATATATATATAAATCTGATATATATATATATATATGATATATGTGACAATCAGTTGGGGATCACAATCCCAGGGTTGAAACGAAATTAACACATCTTTGACACCAACTGAATGTAGCCATGTCCAGACACAAAGTGCCACACAAAGTGGACCTGTTACATTCGCTCAGGGGTCGCCTTTCGGAACCTCACCATGCTGGTGTTCCCCCTGGCAATCCAAAGATGCCTCATTTCCATTCATTCATAGACCATGCTCCTTTCAAACATGTGGGGGTTCCAGTCATGTGTTTATATCATTTTATATTCCATGTTCATGTCTTAATCAAATATCCTTAATTCATGTTTAATTATTCAGATAGCCACTCCATGTCCAGAAAATGTAGAAAATATATATAGCACCCCAAAAAATTCTCCAAGAACATCCCGAAAACCAAAGCTTCCCCTGTGACCTGCAGGTCCTTTGCTTGGAGCTTGCCATTGCGAAGAACGGCCATAAAAGCAACCTTCGATTGGGTCCCCACACAAAAAAGTGATCTGCTACCAAAATGCTTTCCCCAACCACCAACAAAAATCGTGATTCAACCGCCTTTGGGGATAGATCGGGCCTATAGGCGCTATAGTATATCATGGAATATCAACAAGCCATGGGTTAGTATTGACCCAGGCTTAACATCAAATAAAGCCAGCCCTTACAATGGCCCCTGCACCATACCCGTCTCTTGGTCAAAAGTGTGCACCCCCCCCAAAAAAATGGGCCATCCACATCCACTGGCCATCCCAAGTCATAGTCGTCACACGGAAGGCTGGAAAATCATCTAGTTACACACACATACATACATACATACATATATATATATAATATACTAGTATATATGTATTTATATATATATATATATATTTATTTAAATAAATAAATATATATATATGTATCTCATCCAGATACATCAAACTATTGAAGATGAGAATATTCTACCTAAAAACATCTAAAAACCATGGGAACTCAACCGGGCCAAGCTGGGGGCGCTGACACTCCAAGCGAAATGGGAATGGACCATCTTGGAATAGTCAAAGAATCGGGGCAGCATCAGTTCCACATATCATATATAAAACAATGGGATTTAGTGGTAATTTAATGGGGATTTACCATATCATGATCATATCTTCATCATTTTATGGTTTATCCCTTTTATCAGTCATTATTAATACAATGGATACTGTAGCTGATATACCCTCTGGTAATGACTAACAGTTAGCTACTGAAAATGGCCATAGAAATAGTTGAATTACCCATTAAAAATGGTGATTTTCTATAGCTATGTTAATTTACCAGGCCGGGTATATAAAACGACAGTTCCACCAGTCGCCGCTGAAACACATCGCGGTTTCGCAGCACCTCATCGCCAGCTTCAAAGGTCCCTTTGTTCTTTGAATGGAGAAACACATCTCCTTGATATCCCTGGCGAAACAAGCCCAAACCAGGAAGCTGGAAGCGGCAGAGTCAGATGTCACGTCATCCCAGCATCTACACCACTGGAAATCCTGAAATGTGTTTCGAATGGAACCCTTCGAACCTGAAGGCAAAATGAGTTTGGAACAAGAATTTTCACATATATATATATAGTATACAGTATCTCAGTATGTATTAGAAATGACCACAGGTTTGTTTCATCAATGGCAATGCTGAAACAGCATTTTTTTCGGATCAGCCTGGAGGTTGAGCGCCTCGCAGAAAATGAAACCAAATCCTTTCTCGTGGTTGTAGTTTTTAATCTTCCCCACCTCAGGCATGGATCGTTGTGAAGGATCAGTCATGGATCAGTGATGGATGATTCATGATGATGATCATGATGATGATCATGATGATGATCATGATGATGATGATGATGATGATGATGATGATGGATGTGGAAGCCAATGATGGCTGCCAATGATGCCAACTCTGGATTTTTGCCCTGACTTCACTGCAATCCAGTCACTACGCCCGGCTGGGATGATCATAAAAATCACCCAGTTCCAGCAACAAATTCGCTATGGGATGCGTTTGGGGCATCAATTTCAGAAATCTTCAAACCAGTTACTTCCCATTGACTTTGCAGGGGATGAAAACGGGATGTAATCCCTTAACCGCTTCAAGCAGTCAAGAAACATTCAAGCATTGAAGTATAACCTATGCACATGAAACATTTATTCATATCATCAAAAATACACAACCGATAAAATTAGAGAGCGGGGGACCGTGGGAGTGCGTTTTTTGTTAGTTTTACAGTATGTTGGTGGTGCTAATTCTTCATACACATGATCATGCCTGATGTCTCTGCCAAGATGTTTATCCAAAGAAGATGCCACCAGCCAAAAAAGAAACAGTAAACATTACAAATAGTCGGTGGAGGGGAAACAGTATTGATAGATTACTATACCCTAGTAAGCCAAACCATTTTGAAACAGCTGCAAATGCAACCCTTTAAGCACCCATGAACATTATGAGGCATTCATCTATCAGATACAGTGTTGCCTTGGCAACATCTTCATTTCAAAATAGACCTTTCATTTATAAGCTGCAATTTTCCTTCAAGGCAAGGCATTACTTCTTTCAAGAAAACATATCCCTACAAAATACTATAAAGCAGTCCTCTAAACATGCAGCGTTCCTTTCTGTAGAAGTGTGTTTGTTCTTCCTTTCATAGTAATATTAAGCGTGCCTTCAATCATACAGTATGTCTTTCAAAACATCAGATTCCTACACAACATGCAGTGTGTGATTGACATTCAGTATTGCTGTCAAAAGGTGCAATGGCCGATGCACATTGCAGCAGTCCTTGAAACAAGAAAAAATACTGTTGGAGGAACATCCTGCTTATAGGCTGCAATCTGCCTTATATTTCCTTCAATAAGAAGCAACATGCTTGCAAGAAAACAAACATGTGTGGACAAATGCAATACATCTTCTGATGAGGTTGAGCATCATTCTTATTTTTCTCCATGGCATTTGCTTTTGACGGAGAGACTTCACTTCTTCAAAAGAATGGCCTTGAAGACAAGATAATTCCTGAAATAAAAAGCAATATTCTTGCAGAAATACAATATGTGAACAAACGCAATACATCCTTAATGAAGTTAAGCCTCACCATCATTTTTTCTGCATAACATTTGCTTTAAACGGAAAGATTCCACTTCTTAAAAATGATGTTTGTTTAGTTCTGTTGTTTCACTCATATGGAAGGGCATACTGCATACATGCAACCATGTCTCTTCCCAAAAGTATTAAGTATTATATACATACACTTCTACTTCACAATAATGATTCTTTAAATTTATATTATTGCATATTTTTCAATCAATTGGTTCACAGCCTTATCAAGTTTTTTTCCCGGAAGCTTTGCGCATACTGGCGCCAACACGTTCTGAAATAGGAAGACCATATTCATTTAAAATAGGTACTCAAAGGATTCCAATCTGACATATTGTTGTCTTGGAGCTTTGCACAGCTTTGAAAATGACTGACTGGATTCATGTCAAATAAATGCTGCACTCCCTTATGTAAGGGGACTGTACAAAATGATGCCACTTTTTGCAAGGAAAGATGTGACTTTATGCTAGGAATGTCATTATCGGTAAAAAATCTTGCTGCACAAGGCATGTGTTGGAGGGTTTGAAAGCACATGTCAAAGGCCATGCTGAAACTTGTTTGCTGATTATATTTTCAAGTCTTGGCTGTGTTGTATTTCCTCCCAAGGTTTCAAGTAACTTTCTGGGAGGGTGCCCAAACCATGAGAAAATCAACAAAGCATGCAAACCTGGATGATATCCATGAGGTGTGGCTCAGTAATGCTCAGTAGACATGGGTCAACCACTCATGGGCCTCCATTGGTTTGTTTTGTTGTTCCATTAGGTTTTAGAAATGTTGGGCACAAGTTGGAAAAACCGCGAGAAAACCTATCAATTTCTTCAATGCTATCTGCACATTGCTCTTCTGCTTTGGCATCCAACTCACTATACAAAACCCCGAAAAAACAAAAAACAACAAAGCAGTGGAGGTCCATGATTGGTTGAGACATAGGGTTGTTTTTTGTTTGGTTTGGATGCCAAAGCAGAAGAGCAAGTGCAAACAACATTAAAGAAATTGATTGTGTTTAATTAATGGTTTTGCCAATGACGAATATATATATATGCATATGGTTTCCGACCAGAAAAAAACGAGGTAAATAAACTAAGTCATATGCAGAAAAGTTGCACTCCCCCAGCCCCCTGTTCTGTAAAATTACCCTCTTGTAAACTAACATATCTATTGAAAATGGCCATAGAAATAGTGGATTTTCCCATTGAAAATGGCGATTTTCCATAGTTATGTTAGTTTACCAGAGGGTAATCCCCCTTTCCATCAATTTCCAGGGTCCCAAAGTGCATCCCCTGAGTGGGCCACAAAGACTCCCAGCTCTTGTTCTTCTCCGCCCGTGGGCAGGGGCGCGAAGCCTGCCGTGTCTTTTTGGTGTCTTTTTGGTTTTCAAGAAAGACTGGGCCCTAGCCATAGCTAATATTTATATAGATTATATCTATATATATATATGCATATTCCATGTGATATTTTTTTTGGACATTTTACTGTATATGATATTCATTAACTTTGCATATATATATACACACACGTATATCTATATGTGTGCGTGCGTATGAATAAATATATATATATATATATACATATATATAATACAAATATATAAACCTATGTATATATATATGTACATATATATATGTATACATATGTATATAATTATATATATATGTGTGTGTTCTATGGTTTTGTCTGAAAATAGGGGTGTAGCCTCAAAAAAAGACATCAACCATCAAGTCTGGGGTAGCAGTTGTTCGCGTGGAGCTAGAAACAAACATAGATCTATAGATCTATAAGAAGACAAAGTTCCAGCAAATTGCATCCAGGTTCTCCAGCTCTCCCATAAGACTGGATCCGAGTGGATGTTCACCGCTTTCAAGACCAAGCAAATTAGATGATCTTAGATTGACACGGGCCGAATAAGTGGCCAATTCAGTTTCAGGGTGTGACTATTACAATTTCTCGCCAGATATATTTGTATACATTCAATTTCATTCATTGATATAGTGTATATTTTAATAAAATACAGAGATGCATAATATAATAACATCATCATATCAACTATAATGAGGAATTATATGGAATTCACATATAATCACAATATCCACATATAATGTATGGTTGATATCAACTATATTGTATGACATTTATCAACATCATATCAACACCATATCCACATACGAAAAAACAAATACCGCGCCGCCTGTCTGTGGACCCACCATGCCAGTGGCGTCCTGGAACGCCGTTGAAATTTTTGGACCAATTCTCGACGTGTTTTTTTTTGTTAAGGAAAAAGGTGGTTGGATAATGTTGGATAATGTTGGTTAATGTTGGATAATGTTGGTTAACCTAATAATATAATAAATAATATAAATATATAATAATAGTAATAGTAACCCAATTTACTATAGTAACCACTATGAATATCACTATAGTAACCACTATCAACCATTATTAACTGGTTGGTGGTTTTAACCATCTTGAAAAACATGAGTTCGTCAATGGGAAGGATGACATCCCATATATGAAATGGAAAATAAAAAACATGTTCCAAACCAACCAGTGGTTAATGTTGGTTAACCCAATAGTCACCCCATTTTTTTTTGCATGAATAGCTTCCACATTTCCATTGGCGGCTGATCTTCCAACTTAACTGTGGTATATCTATGTATACCCAATAGTAATCCCAAATGGTTGGCGAATGGGATGCTATCGGATGGTTTATTAATTATTGGGTTTACTACGTTCTTTGACTCGGAACTGACCAAATCATACCAAATCTCTCCGAGATGTGGGTCATACCCTGTGTTTTTATGCGTAAAAATGAAAAAAAGGCCACCACTTCCCAGCGCTCGCGGCGCTCCTGAAGTTCCCGCCCCTGGAGTCTGCCGTTGTGCAAATATGCCTGGAATTTCACCTCTTGACCCACCTGGCGCAGCAAGTCATCAAAGGATTTGCCGAAGTTGAAACCCATGCTGACGACTAAAAATCCCCCATGACGTAGGAAACCTCCAAATTGATGCAAATGATGTGGAACATATATCATATTATTCTGAACAGCTTGGGATGTTGCATCATGTTGCAAACCTCGATGATTTACAGTATTGATGTCTTTTTGCTGCATGCAACATACGAAATGCGGTTTTTTCGACAATGAAGAACTCGGGGTTCTGCCAAATCGTCCCTTCATTTTCTTTATTGATCACAAGATAGAACAAGTATGCAGCTTTATGTAGAATGATTGGTGACATTGCGTGCGTAAGTTCCAACGCCATTTCATGCCATTTCTATCTATCTATCTATCTATCTATATCTAATCAAATCTAATCTAATCTAATCTATCTATCTACATATCTATCTGTCTATCTATCTAATCTATTCTAATCTAATCTAATCTATTCTAATCTAATCTATATAATCTAATCTAATCTATTCTATTCTATCTATATACATGTAACTCATGTACTTAACTGCTCGAATAAACGACCAGCTGGGTTTCAATCGCCCTGAGAAATATATAGAAATCAGTTATGGTCAGTTGGGATCATGCCCCAAAACAGTTGAAACCGGCAAGCAGATTGTTGGCTATGACTGGCTATCCCCATTGGATCGACCAAGTTTCACCATTTTTGCTGATCAACTCCCCACATTCGATGCTTAGCAAAATCATCAGGTGCCTTGAAGTCACCTATGTGCCGACTGTGCAGGTAGACCTCAGCTTATTAGCAGATTGGCATTGCCATCTTTGATCTAGGATGATCTAGGAATCTGGGATCGCACAATATCGCACATCTCTCCTTCCTCTCTCTCCATTGCCTTCTCAAGGAACCTAGCAGAGCTAAATAAACACGAGTAAGGCAGAAGTTCACCAAGCGGAGCTAGCAAATACTCCCATGTGATTATGGCCACCAACCATAGTAGTTAGGCTATTTTGCTCGTCTATCTTTTCATTCTTTTCTGTCTTTTTCTCTCTAAGGATTAAACTACGAGTACGCAACCAAGGTAGTGGACAGCTCCTGTTTCTCCCTTGTGGTGACGCTGAGATTGCCACATCACCATCATGCTGATTCTTCAGCGCATCGCATACTATGAACCTCAGCACAAGGCTTCATTGGAGATCAGAAACAACGACTTTAGTTCATTGGGTTCGTTGGAGGCCTTCAGCCGAGAAATCCGAGAACAAAAGAAGAATTGTAGCCTTCGGTAAACTAATAGTTTGCAATGGAAAATCATCATTTTTTTAAAGGCAATAAATCGACATAAATCAACTATTTCTATGGCCATTCAATAGGTCAGTCGATGGTCACCCGACAAATCTGGGTCCCCCTGCCCAAATCCTTTCTCAGGATTGTAGCTCCTCAGGCTGAAATCATGCTAGAGCTGGGTCCAATCTTTAGAACCGTTGGTGGCCGTGAACTATGTCCTCATCTGGTTAAACATGTGCAACTTTAGTGACTTTAGTGAACTTTAGTGGTTTGAGATTCGGTAGTAGTTGGCAATCTCAACACTCGTGTCGCTCATGGACGTACTATATAACTTCTGTGAATCCACAAACACTGATGGCATCTGGCTGCGCAGCACGGCCCTCTCATGCGGGAAAGTGCCCAACATTCACCTCATAGGTATCTAATCTACTCCAACTGGTGTCCACATTCCTGGCAGGTCAGACTTAGCCAGGAAACTTCACGATGCCATAGAATTCTCCCAGCACTTCTTGATCTCGGCGCAGCCGGGGCCATGGATTATCGACGCCACCGGACTGATTACCTATGGAGGTTCAGTCCAACAATCCAACATTAAACCTTTAAACATTGCCATTTACAGGTGCCCTAACTCATCCTCCAAACGCCTCCAAACCTCCAAAGCCAGCATTTCGGGAGATTGGTGCTGCACATCCGGTCATGCCCAGGTACTCATGGGCGCGGAGTGTTTCCCTGGCAGCCCTATGCCTGGGTCAATCATGGTCAATCTCTGAAGGTTTGTGTTGGGGCCATGAACAAAGCTGGGATGGTTGGAATATGATGGCTTTCCGCTTCAATGCCCCTCAAATTGCCCATTCAAGTTGATCTATCAAGGTTTCAAGTCTCAACAGTACATTCTGGACCTAGCACTTGCCCCTTCTGGCCCCGGTGCATCACGCATCGCTTGCGTCTGTTTTGCTGCAGCTTCCAGCGTCCAATGATTCTGTACATGCTAGAAAACGCTGATTTCCGGCCACTTCCTTCGTCTCCGGACAGCCTCTTTGCGCGGCTCAGGCCATCCAAATCCATCCAAGCTGACTGCACATAACTGCACTATCATTGCTCCACTTGTGATACTGCAACGATACCTCCTCGTGTTTGTTGAAATGTTTGCTCCGCAAACTTGCGGAGGGCAGCTCTGGGGAGTCGCGGTCCAACGACCCAAGCAGCCGTTTTGCACTGCCGTGGAAGCCTAGTCCAGGAACCATTGAACCAAGGCCCCGAGTGCTGCCACCAGAAGTACTGCTGGTGCTCCACCGAAGGGGATCTGACCTCACTTCGCTGAAGTTGTGGCTGCTTGAGAGCTGGATGTGGCACGATGGAGGATCGTTTTCCCAGTATAGGCAATCCTGCTAAATAAGCATTCAACACAAAACCAAGGCTTCTGGGTGATGTCTATAGTTTTCAGGGAAGGAACTATATTGGATGTGGTCATGTTCGGGTTTCCCATGGTTTCCCTACTCAGCCTCTCGACTCCGCATCTACCAAACTTATCAGCATCGTTCGAGCAGCAATGGCTGAAATGCCAAGCAGCGATGCGCACACATGGAAATCGCGGAGGCTGCATTCACAGCCACAAGCGCGCCCAAAATGCTGGTAGCCAACCTGGGCCATTCCAAACCAAGCACCCGCATCTAGGGATCTAAATCAACCGTAGATCCTAGTAGCAAAGCGAGACACCAGGGTGATTGCTGAAGTGAAGAGATCCATGGGTTGTTACCGGTGCTAATCCCTTACTGAATTCTACTTTGTTCTAAATTCCTAAATTATCCGGGTGTTTTAGCATGTCCAATTTCATTGATGATCCCAGTGCTATCAAAATGTGTAGGGGAAACATTGCGGACCTTGCAAAATTCACTTCTTCCTTCACCAGTTGAACACCTTTTTGATTCACAACGCAGGGAGAAAACACGACTCAAACTGCCTGAAATAAAGGGAACGTAACGGACCACACCACGGAAACTTTATTTATTCTATGTTCATGTTCGCTTCCATACTCCGATCAATCCTTTGGCTGTGAGACTTGGTGTCCAGCCCCTAGAAAGATCATGAGCTGGCTGCAAGTTGCTGCAAGTAGCCGGCTCCACCTTTCTTATCCTTTCTTCACATCAAGTTCATCAAACCATCACTTTTTTAATACTTGTTTGATCCAACTAAAAGGTGCAGTTGAGTGGCACAAAAAGTATCTTGCTCCAACCCCTGCTGTGCCATGACACGGCCAGTGCTACCGGGATGCCTGGCAACGTGCGAAGATGTGCGAAGAGACCGGATGCGGATCATTCAGTTGTATGATGTTTGGGTATGTTTGGGTAATGGATGCAACAAAAACATACAAAAAGGAGGAACTTGGATGTGTTTGCCCCATGTTTCGTCCGCCAACTTGACGTTGAGAGTACCCTTTGGTAAACTGACATAGCCATAGCTATTGAAAATGGCCATAGAAATAGTTAATTTACCCATTAAAAATGGTGGTTTTCCATAGCTATGTCAGCTATGTTCTCTCCAAATTCCCTTCACCTAGAGTCAAGACCGCGAAGGCATCCCAGCCGGCGTAGTCCGCACCAAGGGCGCTGGAGACCTCCATCCGTGTCATGGAGGTGGAGGTGGGAACACTTGAAGCTGTCAACGATTATCATTACATTTAAATCATTATCTATAATTATCTATAATTATCTATTATTATCTATTATTATCTATTATTATCTATTATCTATTATTGTGAATTATTATTATCTATTATATACTTGTTTCTACTATTATATATATATTATATATATTATATATATATATTATATATATATATATATATATATATTATAATGCAGGTGAAACATGTGCCGCTCCAAACGTTTTTCACGCACTGGTGCCATGGCCCGACAAACTGCACAGACAAAGTTTCAGCCTGTGAGGACACCAGGTCTACCAAGAGCACGACCACCAGGAAGCCAGTGATAGCGCCCAAAAAGGTGTCCAACAGTTGCCTCGGATTCATGTGGATTTGTTTTTTTAAATGTTTGTTGATGAGCTGTTGGAATGGTTATATATACAAATATAGAACTAAACTTTTGAACATGGATTGTATTTTACAAACAGTGTGTGTATATATAATATATATATATAATCATACAGTAATTATACGGGCAAACCCCTCAGTTTGCCCGCGCCGACGCCGACGACATGTCCGAACATCAAAAAACACAGTGTTTTGTGGGACAAAATGCACATGTCCATGATCATGGCTTTCATGTTGCAACGCAC
>Ga0126342_10004389_pt1 | contig 24013 bp, 16 predicted proteins | sample Cyp1metagenome_FD_92528 | JGI IMG/M metagenome (GOLD analysis project Ga0126342, IMG submission 92528) | Coral microbial communities from Lord Howe Island, Old Settlement Bay, Australia - Cyphastrea 1 metagenome | ecosystem: Host-associated > Invertebrates > Cnidaria > Coral ...
TCTGACTCTTTCTCTTCTGATCTTCTCTCTTCTAATCTTTCTCTTCTCTCTGCCTCTTCCCTGCTCTGCTTTTCATCTGTCCATATTGTCGGAAGTTTGACTTCTAAACTTCCTTCGATTAAACCACTATTAACCAGATAAAAACCATGTTCCAGTCACCACCAACCAGTGTTTCTTGGTTTATAAACCATGAAATAATCCCCATTAACTAGTTCGTTATATCTACCATAAACCATAGTTAATTCATCCACATATTCCAGTCACCACCAATCAGTAAAGGATGACCATCGCAGCTACCAAGGCGCTCGTCGAACCAACTGCTTCTTCCGAGGGATCGTTAAGGCACCGTCGGGCAGGCCACGTGGCAGAGACACAGGGAACAGCGGTTGCGGCCGCATGGGGAACGAGGACAGGAATCCTGTGAAGGGTCAAATGTCGGTGAAAAAAGCCTGTGAAGTCCCAAATAACCACTAAGGTCACCATGCAAAAAATGGAAAGCATAGATTTATATATTCAAATATGTGTAGGTGAATAAAGCATATGCTGAAGGTAGATGATGATTCCATTCATGGATGTTTCCTATGTTGATTCGCAGCGAATTGTTGTAGTTGTTCAAGTTTTATGCGGTGATTTCATAGGCGGCAAGCAGCCAGTGTTTGGAGTCTGTTGGAGTATTCAACATCCAACCAGGGGAATAATTCCCAGGATACCCGAGTTATATAATCAAACTTTAAAAAGTAAACATAACACTCTTATGGATTTTTCGCACCATATCCGTGCAACGGATTGTAATCCAATATAGTGTGTGTATATATATAATAAATATATATATATATATATCCCATGTAATCCCATATAAAAATGTGAACATTCCATCTATATCTGGCAGGTACAACCCATTTACTAAGTCGAGCCCGCACACCGAAGTAAGTCTTTCGATCAACAGAACCAGAGACCGTCTCGGCGTCCTTCATCTCCAGTGGGTGCCTTGACGCCTTTGACGATGTCCAACAGCTGCCGGCCCTCATTTGGCTCCTAGGCTGGGACTGCCACTGAGGCTTTGACTTAAGGATGGCATGGTTTTGGCATGGTTTTGGCATGGTTTCCACCACTAAGCCAAAGTCTTCTCAAATTGCTAAAGTCTAATGAACTGGACATTCTATCATGTTTCATGGGTGAAACAGGCTATACATATCCAGTACATAGGAAAATCCCCAGCATTTTCTGAAGCCATCCCCGTGGCACGGCCCAGTCTCTGACAGGATAGGCGTTCCCGTGAAGCCCGCGAGAACCAGGCGATCCGCTTCAAACAGAAGGCGCCGCAAACGCTGCAGCTGCTCAGCGTATTGGGTCTGACTTCCTTGGAGTAGAACTTGGAGGGTTGGCAAACAACAACAACAGTTTGGAGCTACTACAACAACAACAACAACATTCGCAATTGACAACCACATCATTTTGTTTGGCAATTGACACATTGATTTTCAGTTATCAGTTCTAATTATATACTAGTAACATAAGTCACTGATGCCGTGCCATACAACCATATATGGCCCGCCGGAGTAAGCAACAAACAACCGGATTGTAATCAACCAAAGCGGAGTTTACACTGTCCAAAAGAAATTGAATATTGATCCACCCCTATGGATCCAAACACTGTCTGAGAAGGTACTCAACCCTCCAAATTATACTAAATTATACCTCCAATACTTCCTAAGAAGGCACTTGGATCCATAGGGCACACATATATTCATTTATATAAACCAATCAAAACTGATGCTTGGATTGGACTGTTCAGATACCCGTGCCAAGGCGGCAATATGAAGTTGGAACTGATGTGGCAGTAAGATGGCTAAGAAATATGTAAGTCCTGCACTAAGATGAGCATGTGAGGTGTTTTTTTTCAAGAGGAGAACTTCCCATACGTTCATGGCTTTCCAGAATTTCTGCTGCCAAATCTCTGCGTTAGAATCTGAAACGCAAAGCTCGGATCAATAGAACAAGGTGTTAAAGACATTTTACGAACCCTTCATCAAAGGCAGTTTCCTCACACCTGTGTCCAGTTTTCAGTAGTTGGTGATTCCGTCGAGTCAATCTGGAGGTTTCCAATCCATGGGGGTACCCCAAAATCAATCAAAATCATGGGGCCCATGGGGCTTCAAAAACTGGTCACCCATGCCTTGGATATCCTTGGAGTATCCAGTTCCTGACCAAGTTTCTGACCAAGTTATGGGCTTCATCCATCAACCTGAAGCATGCCAAAGCTGACCAAACACTTCCAGAAGCCAAGCGTTGCAAGAAACGTGCTGAGGGTACACCCTGGCTGATTCACTTGTTTATATTGTAAATAGTGTTACATATCTATTATATATATATGTAGACCATATTGTATATAAACTATAATTACTTATTACACAATATTGTATATAAACTATAATTACTTATTACACAATATTGTATATAAACTATAATTACTTATTACACAATATTGTATATAAACTGAAACTATAATTACATACATACATTACAGACTCTTCAAAGTTCCCTTCCTCTTCAAGTTGCGCTATCCCTGCCATGACCTGCAAGCCAAATCGTTTCTTTTCAGCCAAGCGGCACAATTTTATTGCTGTACACATTTCCACCTGACCATGGCACGGCGGTGGCAGTATGCAGTGTCCATATGACCATATGACCTATTGATTGACCATCGAAGCCAGTACCTAAGCTAGAAAAAATATGGTACCCTCTGGTAATTTAACGGTTTGCTATTGAAAATGGCCATAGAAATAGTGGATTTACCCATGAAAAATGGCCATTTTCAATAGCTATTTTGACATAACCAGAGGGTAACACACCCCATGATGTTGTGACTTTGGCAAATCTGCACTGGTACTTGGAGGGTCTCAGTACTTGCCACTCTCATCTGATTTGCACGTCAACAGTTTCCAGTAACACTGCACCGACTTGTCTCCGACATGTAGAGGTTTCCTAAAACGGGGGTACCCCTAAAACATCAATTTTAATAGGATTTTCCATTATAAACCATCCAGCTATTGGTGATTTTTATGGATTTTTTGGGTACCCCCATTTATGGACACCAGGAGACAGAATCAGAACCGGCCTGATGCATATCCGATCTTCATCAGTGCGCTTAGAGGCTTTCCTCAAGTTCTGCAGAGACATCAGGCCGGTCATTTGGGTTTGTCCAACAGGGTAATTACATGTAATTACATGATATGGATCCAAACACCTCCTGAGAAGGTACCCCCCAAATACCCAAAACACTTCCTTAGAAGGTACTTGGATCATCTTGGATCCATGGGGACATGACATTACATAACCCATAGGATCCATGTATGGTATATATGCTAACATTTGGGGTATATTGATGGTAAATGTTACCATATATAGCATACATGGATCCTATGGGTAATTATTCCCTATAAAATGGTATGGTCATGTTCATAATCTACCAACGTTGATACCAACTCCAACCATATTTCACCGCAGGAATATGGCCAATGACACCGGCAACAATGTCGTCACCTTTACAAGGCAACTGATTATTTCAATGCCCCCATTTTGGATGGACTAGTCCATGTAAGGATCCGTTTTAAGATCAACATAGATCAACTTTCTCCAAGACGAGTGTCCGTTTTTGCCAATCGTGGCAAAACAGCCACCAGCAGAGGTATAGCCCAGCGCACGTAGCGGTGCCGCAGGCATACCTGGAAGCGGCTTAGGGGATCCACCATGCAGTACGCCATCCCCTATTATGTTGTGTTGTTTAAGTACAACTGGGCATACCCTGAAAAGTACATACAGCGGCTCCAACATGTTTGATCAACTCGGGTTCATTGAATTGTGATTGTGGGTCACACATTAATGTACATGCTCAGTGGGGAATGCCCAGACCTTTGGTTTATTGTTGTAAGCAAACATACCACCATCTGGCGCATGTTCAGACCTCCACTTTGATTCAGTGATACTTCATTTTTCCAGAAAGCATAAATTACTGGTTGTCTTGATGTAAGGATCCTGCATCTGCAAGTTGGTAGACTCCCATGTGTAACAGATTGCATCCCCAAGCTCCCCCGAATCCTGGTCCGAAATCATGGATGTTCCATCATGTTCCCTGATTTGGTGGCTGAAATCCCGAAATGTGGCAATTTCGCCGACGCCGAAGGGCATTCGCCAGGATTCTTTTTGTGAAATGCCGCTCGTAGGGAGCGGCGAACACGACCCATGAAGAACCTTGGCAGAGGCAAGTTGGGATGTCAGCCATATATCCGCAACATGAAACGCCAAGCAGCAAACATGGGATAGTACTCAAGGATTTACGGTATACGCCTACGCATGTAATATATTTATTATTATACATAATAATATACTCCGGAAAAGAGGGTGATAACAGTAAAAGTAAGGATGTAAGATTGACCAATGCCGATCCCAGGCACCAACTACTACTTCCATCGGTCCATGAGTCCAAAAAACTGCGCTCTCTGACATGACTTAGATGTTTCGAGAATCCCATCCTTATGTCTGAAGATGTGCCCAAAATCCCATACTTGGTCATTATGCTCCCTTAATTTGCAGGCACAGCCAAACAATCATGTTGTGGGTTAAATCAATTATGTCTAGCTATATTTATCCCATGTTTCATGATATCCCAGGGTAAATGTTCCCATCATAGTTGATCTAGGTTGATCTATACATCCCATAACTTTCTTGCGACCCACTCTCCCACAAACCCTGGGGCCCTGGGGTCTGGGTGACCCTTTGAGCTGCGCCCAAGATGCATTCCCTTCATCTCCAAGACCTCTCGGATGGAGTAGCAGAGTCTTCGAACCTCCTGTGATGCAACCCCGCCAAAAATATCGGAAAGCCATTTTTTGCCATTTGCCGTCTTGAAGGGGTTCTCGCCCCTGCCGACGATGCACAATTGTTTTTTTTTGGCCGGAAAGCACCAGAAATCATACTTGATCCCGCTATGGAACACATGGAACAGCTCCCGAACTGATCAATTTATGGAGTATCCCAGATCACCAGATGGAAAACCAGGCCGTCCTCCTCGGGAAAACCGCTGAGGTCCCACAAATAGTTCCGCTGTCCTGGGGGCCCAACATCACCAAGTTGTGCCCATAGGTTTCCGAAAATGGTGGTACTCCCCAAATCATCCATTTTCATAGGATTTTCAGTTATAAATACCAGCTACAGTATTGGGGTATTCCCATTTATGAAAACCTCCATATATATATATATATCCCATAGGATCCATGTATGCTATATATGGTAACATTTACCATCCATATACCCCAAATGTTGCCATATATGGCATACATGGATCCTATGGGATATATATATATATATAAATATACACAATTACTTGAGGGATCCATTGCGGACATTTCCTCCCATGGCCACTTCCCCCACCCACGGCCTTTCCACTCCGGCTTCCCACAGGCAATGGCCGCATCTGCCGGACGTTCACAGCAGAAGTAGTCCCGGTAGCGGTTGGGCCAGCGCAAAAGCTCCGCATAAAAGTTGCGGCACACCGGGTCCTGGATCGGTTGGGCACCTGAAAGTTCAGTGAGCCATTGGTTATATGATGTTATATGTGGTTATATAAGGGTGATCCAAAATGATCCTGATATACCTACTATTGGTATTTATTGGTTACATATATATATATATAGATAGATAGATAGATAGATAGATAGATAGATAGTGGTTATATACCCAGAATCCAGAAGATACGGAGTGAAGAAGGACGGTCCTTGGGGAAAATGGGAATCTTTGCCCGTGAATCCTCAGCGAAACTGTCGCTTCACCCTATCCCCAAAAGTTGAGTTCGGACTTGGCAAATTTCACTCATATTTCAGGAATTTCACTAGTTTCACTCATATTTCACTATAGGGTTTATGATAATCAGAATAAATAAATCATCATAAATATATTATATGTATATATATATTATATATTATATATATATATAACTATATAGTTTTACTAGGGTTTGTGGTAATCATGACAGATAATATATTGAACTGTATAACATAGTATAACTATAGCAAACTAACTGATGAATCTTAATGGGGTCCATCACCTTGGTAGGCCCACCTTAAAGGTAAAACCTAGCTGGACCTACCATGGGGTCATTTATCATGGGTCATGACTGATGCCCCCATGGGTCACATCACCCAACCATGAATGGTATATGGTCTACTAGATGGCTACTATGGTTGGTGATGTCCGTTATATTCCCAAAATGGGACAGGCAAACCAGCCCCTGTTTATGGGTCATTTATGTATGTAGATGTTGGGAAAACATGTTCTTCAACATGGATATTCTTGGTAATGTTGGCTAATACCCATGATGATCCATGATGGATATAGGAATTCCATACGGTTCGTACATGGGTATTCCTATCCATAAGATGTTCTTCGGTTTCGGTTTCGAAACAGTAGGATAGATTCGGACACTAGCAAAATCTCGATCCAGTATGGAGAGTGACCCGTCTGCATCGAAGCTAAGGGCCAGGCAAAAAAGTAGTTGTCCAGGACCTGGCGCTTTACACTTCTGTCCCCAACTAGGAACATTTAAACCGAAAACTGACTGGTGTTCACCGGCAATCCAATTCAGATCATGATAGAAGGGACTATGTAAGGTACTACTTTGATATTTTTCACTAATTTTTTCACTTGTCCCTTCATCCACCTGGTGATTCTTTGGTATCGCAGCATCAGAAATGATCCAATTGGCATATCTCTCTGAGTCGCGGTGAGGATAACGGATTGGTGGTTTCAACCTGAAAAGTCTGAGTCATTGCCCATAGGATCCATGTATGCTATATACGGTAACATTTACCATCAATATACCCCAAATGTTAGCATATATACCATACATGGATCCTATGGGATATGGTTGAACGAATTTGAAACCATCAACCAAATAAAAACATACGGAAGATTTCAGAGTGAATTGCCCAGTCCTGTACTCGAACCCTGCAACTGGCCACTTTAGCTACTGTTATTTTCCAAATGACTTGGATTAAGTCTTGTGAATCATTCTTGAGACCTCTCCACAGTACGTGTTTGTTTCAAATAGTGCCAATCCGCACACATTGGTACAAATATAGTACGGATGACAACAAACAGCATGCTCCGCCACCGTGCAATTTTGGCTACTAGCATGCTATAGCCTATCTACCTATCTACTAATCTACTACCAATGCAGTGTCTTGGTGCATTAGCACTCGCCGCTCCGAGTCTACTTTGTACATTTCCAGTAGCAGAGATGTCCCTGGAACAGCGGCAGAATGCTTTGCCTTTCCGCCAGTTGTCTGAAAGAGCGAGCCGTCACTGGAGCTTCACTGATTACGAAACGTCCTCTAGACCAGCCCAGATCCAGTCTTCTGCTACTGGCTTCCTCAGGTTCCCTAGAAACGCGACTACTTCAGCTGATCACAATGGAGGATACACGCGGCGGAACTTTTTTGACCTGAGCCGAAGGTTTCAACGCTGGAGGATGGTCATGCGTATAACATGGTATAACATGGGTCTGAGGGTGGGATTGGAATACCCAAACCACTGCAGTACTTGACTGGAAACTGAAAAGAACCGGTGGATAGACTTTCATAGATACATACTCAGATATACTCATTGTTGGATAAATTATATATCTACGTATATAATCCTCATGGATCCAAGTACCTTCTTAGGAAGTGCTTGGGGTATGATTTTGGGGATTAACTACCTTCTCAGGAGGTGTTTGGATCTTAGGGAATATGATAATATATATATATATGTTCTGTGCTCATAGAAAACCGATAAATGATATATCCATAAAAAAATATAGACTCATTCTTTAACAGTGGTTGGGTCAACAAATGGATCCATTTGTTAAAAATGACGACCTCCACCAAGTACCGGGCTGGAAAATCCCCCGTATATATAGGTCCCATGACGGATCCATGGTGCTATATATGGTGTGCCATGGATCCCATCAATATACCCCAGTCATGTTAACATATATACCAGCACCATGGATCCTATGGGGGTGAATGGTGAATGTCCCATGTAAATGCTGTAATCCTTTATATGATTTTATGTTTACAATGGATTTTCCACCATTTCAGGCCCTGACCACAGTGGCTATGGAATATCCCATTGACCCATAGCCACCTCCGGGAGCCCCAAGCACATCTCGTCGTGCGCCTTCCACCACTCTTCATCGAAAGGTGACCGAACTGCCTCCACCATGTACCATCCACATGGCCAACCAACCGTTGACCGACGGGTAGAAGAAAACTACCCTCTGGTAAACTAACAGAACTATGGAACATCACCATTTTTAATGGGAAAACTCACTATTTCTATGGCCATTTTCAATAGCTATGTAACAAATTACCAGAGGGTAACACACATCAAAATTATCGAAAAAAACCATGATCATTGGAATCATGAGATGTTCATCGTATTCTTCCCCCATCAGTTGAGCTATTCTTTCCCCGTTGAAAATTCGGCGAAATTAGGAGCACCTCGTGCCATCTGTGCCAGGGCTTCCTCAACCTGGAGGGAAGTCACTCGCGCCAAAGCTTTTTGGCAGGGAATGGACACTACACATCTGCCGTATGTTTTAACCGTTAAGAATAATCCAATCATGAATGCATTGGCTATCATTAGCTATCTGCAAACTATGGTTTTGGTGGAACTTTGAATAGACTGAATACATTCTGACTGTCACTACACAACCCACCTATGAGTCGGTATATGGGTCTATGGGTGAAATTTAGCGAGCCTCCAAACCGCCCTTAAAAAGTGGATATTGAAATACTCCCAGAATCTATAGATATAATTCTCAAACCCAAAACAAACATGGAAAGTGGATTAAGATGGATTACGTGGATGTTGAAATTTCACCCAAATACGTGACCCGTGGAACCTGTGGAACCTGTGGAACCTGTGGAAGCGCCAAGTGACTCTCCAGGCCAATGAAGGATCTTGACCCCACGATCGCCAAGCAGGTGATCGTGGTCCTCCACATATTGTTTCACGGCCTTGGCGAAATTGCTGGCCACTCATCGAAAATCTGTGTTCTGTATATATAGACCTAAAATACACTGATTCTGTCAGAGCGTTTTATATGTTTTATGGAAGATTGGGGAAAGTAAGATCTTCAGCTTGCACTGCATTTGGCAAGTGGAACATGTTGAATCCGTCCGTTCGAGTCATCCCAAGTCTCTGAAATCGACAGATCAAGGTGAAATTCCCCAGCTATGTCTGTCCTCCAATGTCCTCCATGCCATGCATTATCTACAGCCATGGTCCTTGCCGTTTGTGAGTGAACAGTGTGGCTGGGTAAATCCATGGAGGAAAGGATCAATTCCAAGCATTGCCTGGTTTGGGAATGCTACATGGCCCTTCACTGCGCATCCTCGTAGCCAAAAGACCACCGCGTTTCTTTCCAGATGGTGCTACTGGCAGAGTTTCTCTAGAACTTAACCTTTTAAACGCTAGAAAATCCACAAAACATCACCGTAATACTGAAAATAGGGAACCTGCGAATCTTATGGTTGATTATCAGTCTACCTAAACGGCCACTGCTTGGGAGATAGCTGAACTGCCGATGGAGCCTGGCTCCCCAACCCAAGCAATGTCTGTGATGTTCTCATCTGCAGGTATCGCCCCTGACGTAGCTTTGGACGCTGGATGTATTTGGATATCTTTCAAAACTGGAAGGAACAAAGGGCAAGCACATAATTTGATAAAACAAGAACAGATGGGATTGAACCAACATGTTTTTCATCCTGATAGAGGTGGCTTTACCCAAGATTTGCTGCATCAAAAATCCCAGGGTAACTTGTGGCAGCTGTTCTAATCCAAAACCATCAGAGAGCACCACCCCACCTGCGGTTGCTCGGGTCCGAGCCTCCGACCTGAACATTTGCAGGAAACCCAGAGATGTAATAGAAGAACTCTGGTTTTCTTCTATAGATGGTTGCCTTAAACCAATCTATTGAGTAGCTTTTTCTGAGAAGACCTCCGGGGTTTTAATATGTTTTCATATCCAAAGCAACACTGTGGACTTATCATATCTGTTGGTGTTTCATATAGTTTCAAAGAGATTTCACCATAATCACAATGGATTCAACCCCAAACCGAGCCTAGCAACCCTGCGATTTCGGCTCGCTATCCTTGGGTCGCGGCCAAACGTGCATTCGGATGGCCTTCGCCGCACACAAAAAAAAAACGGTGCTCCATAGGCTTTAGAAGGGATAAACGTAAAACCTGTACCAAACCAACCAAATCCTGGGTCATCCTGGGTTCATAATTAAACCCAAAGCGTTTGGATTTAAGATCGGAACTGTTGATGTTTCCATTATTGTCAAGGAAGCACCTGTGGCAAAGCAATGGTAAACCCAACAGACCATCCCATGACCCAACCATTTTGTGGATCAAAAAAAACATCGTCTCCAGGGGGCGAATCAACAGCTGCAGATGAACGAACTTCGGCCTGCCTTGTAGTCTGCGAAGAAGTCATATTCCACAGGCAGAACGCAGTGTGCCTCGAGCATACTGTGGAAGAATGACGAGGAATCATTGGATAAATGGGGGGTACCCCAAATGGATGGTCGACAAGTCGACAATGGAAAGTCCGATCTAGATTTCTGGATGATTTATGGGGCTACCCCATGACTCAGGAAACCTCCAGATCATTTTTTTTTGCGTCACAAATCCCAGGTCCCAATTTTGGAGTATGTTCTACGGATTGTTTTTTTGATTACCCATCACCTCTGGGGATGGGATGAGGTGTAGTGTAGGGCACAAACTGTGGATGATAAATAGCCACCTCCAATGATCAATTGGAGTACCATGGTATATGATACTACCGCATCATGCCATCTGTACCATTGACTTAACACAGTCCCCATTGGACCATATCTGCTACGGTCAAAACATGGTTATGGGTTGTGGTCCTCCCACCGTCAGTAGGGATGCCTTGCCATGTGCATCTAAATCTATGTGAATAGATTGATGGCCGCCATCCTCCAATTTGTGTACACTTTTGACCATGGCACATTTGGAAATATGTGTTGCTTCTAAAGAGATTCCGATAGATTCCACTAGATTCCATTACCAGTTACCAGTACATTGGTCTGGTTGGTGGTTTCAACCCCTCTGAAAAATGTTAGTCAATGGGAAGGATTATCCCATATATTATGAAAAATAACATATGTTTGAAACCACCAACCAGTAGTCTATCATCAACTTATGGATTCCCTATGTATCAGCATCATACTGCCAATTTCTATTTCTAGGAAAGTCTGGGATCCCTGCGTGTTCAGCACTCACAGGTCGCAACAGGGCCCGTTTTGGCTTCCCTCAAGAGAACGGCCAGCAAGTGGCCAAAGACATTCAAGCTACCGCAAACAAAGAAACATTGTGATATACAAATGTATGCACATTTGTGTGTGTGTGTTTCTGTTTTTAGTATGTGTATATATATATATATATATATCACATGTGTGTATGTGTACATGTATATATACATATAATATAATATTATATATGCATAATATCATATATTATATATAAGAATATATATTATCTGGGTAAATTATAATATTTCACTAACCTGAATTAAGGCCATTTGGAGATAATTTCCCTTACTAACAATGATTTCCAGTGAGGTCGCAGTGAGGTCGTTATAATTTACCCAGATATTATATATATATTTGTATATTATATATATATATTTGTATATTATATGTATAATATATATATATATATATATATATTATAGTGTAATAGTATGCAGTATGCAGTACTGATATATTATATCAGTACTGCATACTGCATACTATTACACTATACTCGTTTAAGATATTCATGATGGTAATCTCTGACACAACTAGCGCCATGCCGCTATGCAATACCCCCAATGCCAAGGATGGTGAATCAAGGCCCAAAAAAAACAGGGCTTTGATGTAGGGATAGAAAATACGAAGTAGGGGAAGGGATCACTCAGATGACCTATTATTTAGTTGATGATGTTGATGTACAGTTGCATCAGGCCAAGTATCAACCTATGAACGGCTGGATAACTTCTTTCCATGGCAGCAGTCCTTGTGAAGTCCCATTTGCTACGACAAAAATCATCAAAGGCTTACGTATATGATCCATATGAAAAAGGAAAGTAAGGGATCCATGAATGATCCATAGATTTGTATCTATGTAGATATGATTGTCTATGAAAACATGTTTCTGATAGGAATCATTGAGGATAGCTGTAGACATAATATACTATCTATGCATATTATCCTGGTTGGTGGTTTTAACTTAGTCCAAAAATCATCCCAAGTATAGTTGAAAAACAACCCCCGAACCAATATCTATAAATTGATGAGGAAAGCATTCCCAATATAGGTATCACTAAGGATAGTTTTAGACATTTTTTCTAGTCTATAACTGCCAAACTACAGTTTTCCCGGAGAATTATTCCTCATGTCTTCAGTTTTAATTTGTTTACCCAATATTGGTTTTAAAAAAACCATCGATTTTCCATCATTTTCAAAATTCCCATAGGATCCATGGTGCTGCTATATATGGTGTGCCATGGATCCCATCAATATACCCCAGTCATGTTAGCATATATACCAGCACCAGCCGGATCCGTCATGGGATTTACTGGATTGGTTTACACCATGGGAAATCCTATGGTTTCTTAAAGGATCAGCTACAGAAACCGGTGGGTTTTTTCACCATCCAACTGGACCCAGGGGACAGCCATGGACGGCGAGGCCAGGAGACGTTGCGACTTCCGCTGGCGAGGCCAGGGACGTTCAGGGCCTGAGACAGGTCACCTCGATGTTTAGATGAAATATTGATGTTTATATAACCATATAGTACATGATGTTTATAGATGTTTAGATTAAATTTATGATATATATATATATATATGTATGTATATATATATATATACAGTACCTATAATATGCAAATTATGAAACATATTTACATACTAGATATGCAGCATATTTTATTAGATGCAGATATCTATATTAAATGGATATGACTGTGATATACATAGCTAGACTCAGCGAGTCCGGTGGTGTGCATGGTATTTTATTATGTACCCAGATAAATGATATGATGTATACATACGAAAAGTACTAGACAACCACATATCATATAACATATTATAACATTATATATATATATACTTTGACCCACAGTTTACTCATAAGCAAATGATTGGACCTCTAAGATTCTAGAATCTGGAGTAAATGCCAATTCTGATGGGTCACAATGGGGGGTCAACGTATAATGTGTGTTATATATATATAATGTATATTGCAGGACAAAGTAACATGTTCATACATTTTGGAGTTGGCTTAAGCCACAAATGTCACATGTCAAGTGACCGGCCTGGCAGTCAACAAGGAACACAATTCCCAATGAACAAATGAACCGGATGATTGTCATCAAAATTGATCCATGTTTGTCCATGTTTAAAATACTATCTATAGCAAATTCAGAAATATCTGTTCATATATTCCCACCGAACTAAATGGGCCCATCTATACCATAGCTATACCATGGCTATCTTAGATTATCAAATAGACTATCCCCATCATTTCCCCATCATTTCCCCATCGACTTTTACCGACCTCGAAGCGTGGTGGCACGGCCGCGAGTGTTTCCCTGGCTGCAGTCCTTGGTTGACACCAATCCAATCATGTATAGAATTATATATGCGTATAGAGCCATCCTGGAGCAGACAGAATGTGGAATGAATATGGGAAACTTTAAACAAAATCCCCTCTAAATTTTCGGAATATTGAAAAATGAAAATCGCACATATTGTATCTACTTCATGATGATTATATTATAAATTATACTTAGACTCTCCAAGAACCTATAAAAATGGACAAGTCTCAAAACAATTGGTTCTCGCTGCACATTTTGTTCTATGAACCTGGAGGGTCTAGGTACATATTGTATTTAGTAACTTAGATGTATACCCTCTGGTAAACTAACATAACTATTGAACATGGCCATTTATAGTTGATTTACCCATTAAAAAATGTGATTTTCCATACTTATGTGTTTACCAGAGGGTACAAGCAACAAACATGAACCAACCTTTCTAGCTGTTTCATTGCAAAAAATGAAATTTAAGTTGTCACTCCCAAAGCTACTGGTTGACGGCGACATGTCCAGTTGGCGGAATCCAACCACTAACTGACCATTTCACCATCAACAAAGGTCAACTTTCACCACTTGGAACCCTAAAATCCAAGCCGAGCCAAGGAACACTGAGGCGCCTCCGTCGACGGGCGTTTCCCCAGTCTCAGTTCGCAGGCCCGGTGGGGTCTCTTTGGAAGGCGCTGAGGCTGCGGTGAGCTACTGATCAACCAGGTGGGAACATGGAGTTGTCAAAAAAATGGGCCATACCACAAGAATCATTCGCAAGATTTGGCAAGTTTCGTGTGGAAACATAGATGAGAAAATATGGGGTGATTGTTTGAGGTACCCAAGCTTATATGGCTTTGGGTCAAGACCCTGTCACCTTCCAGTACAGGACAAATTCATTCCAAGATCATCCCAGTACAAATTGCCCAGAAGCAGTGGAAAGGGTAGGAAAAATGAGTGAACACCTCTTCCCAAATCTCCACCTTTCATTTTTTTCCGGATTTCTCACCACTATGCCTGTCACCGGGAGTCCGCGCCAACGTTGAACCTCACATCACAACCTGTGTCCCCAGCTCTTAGTGACCATTTCAAGGCTGGTTAGATCTGGTTGGTATGATTTTGCTTTCCTGAAAAACATATGGATCATCATTGAGATTGTAGAAGCTGGCTTCAGAAACCTTCCACAGAAATCAAGTGGTCCAAACATGTTGCCAAAAGTTCCGACAGTTGGCTGGCAGCTTTCAGATTTGTAGTTTCTTGGACGCATCTTATTTCATTGCACCAGAAAAAGGTTCCAAGAGCTACAGTACACTATTTGTCGGAAGTAACAATACGAACAATACTCCACACTCAAGTTTGTCCGAAAATACTGTGCCCCAAAATCCAGAGGCTTCACGGTAAATCATCTCATTACCCTCACTACGTCAGTAAATCATCTCATTTTCCTCACATCAGCCCAAAATTTGAGAGCAAAACTCCCCCCTTTTTTTCGGACCACACCCACTTTCCCAAAGATTCAAAGGCTAAACTTCCAACGTGAAAGTGGGGGTGTTCCAACTACATCCTTTTCCACTACGTCCCACAGCTCTCCATGGAACCTTCAAAGGCTAAACTTCCATCAGCTCGCGGTGCAAACCTGTGACCATTTCGGATCGTCCAATTTGGAGCTACGCTGATTGGAGCTACCCCTTTGGTTTGGAAGAAACAGGAAGCAACACACATATATTTCTGTTTTTTGTTGGTACATATTTCTTGAATTTTGTTGGATCATTCTGATTACCCTCTGGTAACTAACATAGCTATGGAAAATCACTATTTTTAATGGGTAAATCCATTATAAATGGCCATTTTCAATAGCTATGTTAGCTTACCAGAAGGTAATTGTAAATGAATCTATCCCAAACTTCCCGAATCAGTGTAAAACCATGGTAAAACACCATGAAATTGATGGCCTCCAGAGCACCAGCAAACTTTAACCACGCCTGGTCATGCCCAAACGTCGGGATTTCTGGAGCCAAAATGCGTCCTGGAACAGAGAGGAAACCCCAAATCTCCAGGTTTAGGAAGCAGATATCTGGGCCTGATTTCCTGTCAATGGAATGGCAAAGATCAAGCATCGAGAGTGGATATACTTGAAATATCTTCAGATGATACCTCTCTGGAAAGGTATACCTGGACCTCGTTCAACCATCAGCCGACGGAGGCCCACTAGGCCCTTGTGTATCCGGTAGTCGAACATACAAGACTAAGTGGGCAATTCCAATAATTACTTCGAATAGGTAGATCATCTAGCCTCCTGTGTCATCAAACATCGCAATGGTAAATCCCTTCACTAAATTATGGAGGTTTATACCTGGGACAATCATCTATCAATGGTGGATTTTCCAGCAAGCCATGTTTGATTGCAGAAGCTCTGGAGGGATGTGGCCCAGTGGACAGTTTCTTTTGCTTCTGTGGAGGTATACTTGCCGTGCCTTTTACATTTGATTACCCACAAAATCAAACAGCTTCAATTTTGTAGGAAAAAACACATCCTCCATGAATAGTATTGCTAATACTCATACCACTTTCCAATAGATTCAATGACCCATTGAATCCACAAGGATAAATTATATATGATAGTTCACTAACCAGAAAAACATCTGCCATTCTGGGATAGTTACCCCAATCTAATTCTCTTCATTCCTGTGAGGTGGCAGGGTTCGGTCGTGATCAAATTTCTGGATAATATGGACATTGGATCTGGCTCAATTGGAATAATTTCCTCAGTCACTCAATAATCAATGCTATGTAAATTGGAATGAAGCTCCTTAGTCATTTAATCACAAATTTCTGTGAATATGGTTGTAAAAATAGGGTTATAACATGTTATAGAACTTCTCAACTATTAAGTGCATCATGTTACCCTCTGGCCATTTAACATAGCCATTGAAAATGACCCATTTAGTTCGTTGAGTTACCTAGTAAAGATGGTGATTTTCCAGTTCACTATGTTACTTTACCAGAGGCTAATATTGGTTGAGAATTAACACATAATCCAGTGTACCATTACTATTGTTATATATAATCATAAAATATCATAACATATCCATTTACTATAATGATAATATAATCATTGTAATCATTATCATTATGGTTATCATTATAATCATAAAATAACAATAATTATTATAATCAGTATTGTTATTATTATTAATATTATTATTATCCATTTATAAAATACCATTTGTTATAACTAGTGTTATGATCATCAAATGTTATGACGCAATGATCCCCTGCTTGGCGTCAGTTTCCCGTCCAGCCAAGGCTGATCAGAGCGTCCCAAGTGCTCAGCAATTGGGGACCGATCCAAGCGACCTGGTGTGAAATCAAACTCATTCCACATAATTAATCTTGTTTCTTTACTCATTCCATATGTATATAATATAACAAATATATGATTATTATAACATATATATGTAAATACATAATATATATATATATATATATATAATTATAACATATTATAAACATATGTATGTGTTCAATATAGGCATATGTCATTCAAATGGTTGTGGGTCAAAACCCTGGTACTCTAGGTACCCGAATCTAGCTGGTTAATGGATGGTTGTTCCCCCAGTCATTTGGTAAATTCATACAGTACAATGTGAGGCCCCCCAGTTATAAGTTGGTTTATAAGCCCCAGTAACTATAGTTATAACTTATAACTACTTGGAGTTATAAACCATAGGTTTTAACCCATCTGCTTCAAAAAAGCTGCCACTGGGACCAGTCACCTGATGCCATCTCTCCAGCCATGTCTGCTGTGACCTCTGAACTGGGCTGAAGGAGCATCACCTCAACGCTGGGACGGCGAAAGACATAGGGATCTTTACCCCAAAAACATGGCTGTTCACTGCAGCTCTACTACCAAAGAACTTGGACTTTACCACCTAAAAAACGGGGATTTAACGGAAACCAAGGGGGAATTGGAGCAACGAAACTTGGATTTGAACTAGAAGAACTGTGAATCTAGCCACAAAAAGTGAGAATGTCAAGCAAGAAATTCATGGGAGTCAAGTCGTCGGAGTGCCCGCAATATCAGGAACCACACACACTGGTAGTTTGGGAAACTAACCATTGGAACAGTTATTCTTTCATATGTACCAATGTTCATTATTTCCGAGAACTCATTGATTTTCTTCAAAAACATGCTTTTGGATATTGGACATTAAGAACTTGATATAACTTGAATTGATGATGGTAGATCCAAAAGAACAGAATGGCAGACCATTGGTCCATGAGAAACTGCCACATTTTGAGCGCTCCATGGCCAAGTGACTCCTGTGTTGATGCCAGGGTGGCTCCTGCATGTGGCTACAACCGGTTAGAAAAAAAAATGCAGCTGAAGGGCAAATCGATCCTACGGTATCCTACAGTATTCCAGTTTCGGAATTTCAGAATTTCGATTGCAAATAGTTCATGGTTTTTATTGGCAAATGTCCCAATACTTGGTTATTTTCAGCATTCATACTGAATTTTGTGCCAACATGACGAGCGAACACCAGCACGTTTGCCATCGTTTGCCATAATACCTGAACTTCCCAGATGGTTGGCATATACCCTCCCTCCATTAGTGAAACTGAGGGTCTTTGCTGAGGGGATAAGATAATTACACTACAAGGGTTTCGTAAACTTTGTCAGCACTCACTACCCTTGTAACCACAGATCAGAAAGATGTCAAATCATATAGTTTTCCCCCTTTCCAAACGGTTTCCGCCCGCAAATAGGTGTCATTTCACGCGTCATTTCGTGTCCGTCCTGTATTTCAACTGCCCTTTTTCGATCTCGGTCATCCCATGCACGGAGTAGGGGTTCAATCCAGATGCAAAGGTGTCCTGCCGACACCACTGGCAGCCACAGTTCACTCAGTGTCTCAACTGGGTGCCCTTGCTATTGGACAAAGACAGCAACAAAACATGTGTGCGAACGCGTCTGAAAACATGCTATACCTCCAAGTTTCATGATGTATCATTCATCATCATTTTTTCAAGCAATAAAATGCTACAGTTTGGGCACACCCCCTTTGCAAACACACCCACACTTGATATTGTTGGTTACATAAGTATATATATATATATATATATTCCAGTATATTCTATAAAAACATCCCATATGTTTCCCATTTATTGTTGGTTGTACCCAATCACATCTCCATGGGTGAAATGGAATCTGGTAAACACCGCAATAAAACTTATAAAATGATGAAACTTTACATCCCATCACATTTGGTGAATGAAACCAATCATATCCCGTTACATGAATTTCCTATTAGTGTTCATCTACTATTTCCATCCCATTGATATCCCATTTGTATCCCATGTTCTACCCCATATATATCCCATGTTATATCCCATTTATATCCAATGATATTCCCATCAATATCGCATTTATAGATGATGTTCCATTATTAATCATATATATATATAAATAGACATACATTATAATATATCCTATTAAAGCACCATTTATTAGTGACGTGAACACCCCAACGACGTGAGTCACAGTGAAAACGTCCAGTTCAAAGAGCTCGTCAACAGGGCCTGCAATGCCGCGATGCGGATGGCTGTCTTGGCCAAAAAGCGGTGGTCCCAAAGAAAGGACTGAAATTATTGTAATATATTTAAATCTAATATATATATATATATATGTATATAATATCATTGAAAAACATTTATAATATATATATATATAAAAATTTTCAATACGAAAACACATTCGATTTATAATATATATAACATATACAAACACATCTATATATATATAAAATGCAAAAAATGATTATACATATATATATATATATACATACAATAATCATATTAATAAAACAAAATGTAGAACATACCTAAAATATATTTAATATATATATGTACATATAATAAATAATATATATGTAGTATAAGAAAATAGAAAAACATCATATATATATGTATGTTGAAGATCATTTTACATGTATATATATATGAGATCGTATCATTTTACTCTCCATCAGATGTGATACAATCTGTGGTTTACAAAAAAAAACTTAGCTTCTATATCAGATTCTCGCTGTCAGTCACATTCATTCACATGAATTCACCAAGGGAAGTTGACCAGTTCCACGTCCTCCAGGTCCAGTTGCTTTCAGGAGACCAAAAGTAGTCTGGCTGGTATACCCCCGAGCAGTTAAGTTTATAATGGAGTATAAATATAAATATATAATATACATATAATACATATATGAATAAATACATATACATAAATATATATATACATATACTTGAAGGCTCATGTAGGTTAATAACAAAGATAGCTAATGTACTAAGTAGTGAGCTATAGATACTATCTAGTTAGCTCACTTAGCTATATCAAACTTAGCAGACTTAGTATCTGAGCTAAGTATGGGTATATTTATATATAAGTTAAAACTATAAATCCCAACAGGCCCCATGCCCTGCAGCCAGTCACCGGCCGCCAGCACCACAGCACCTGCGCGTGGGCAGATACTCTGGGTGATACAGGTTTTAAACGAATGGAGGGCGCATTGCTGAAAAAATTCTCTGGGTGTACATTTTATTTTCCCCTATTAGTTTGGAAATACCGTGTTGGAATATACACGAATGATTGGTTACAGCCATGTTATTTAGATCGCGCTTAGAGGGCCAATAGTGCTCGTGAGCAGGGACATGACATATCCAAGCATTGGACAACATAACTCAAGAGAATCACGGCTGGATCATGTTTAACTTTGAACATGGTGTCATGTACTCGGTCCCAAGGGCACAAAACGTTCAGCAACGTGGATCCATGTCTGACGTGGTACATCACCTGACCCACTGAAGGCGGCCCATCACCCTCAAGATACTCCACAACATCATCCTTTTGCACAAGATGGCCTCCAGGGCCTTGAGCACGAATGGATGTGAAACAATCAGAGCTTCCCAACATGTCACTGCGCCAATCCATCTTGCCTTTGGCAACTTTCTTATCCTTGAAGAGCGACAAGCCAAGACCAACAGCCTCTTCACCAAATTCACGTACTTGAGCATGAATGATGTCGCTGAGGATTGATTTTTCAAAGCTCTGAATGACATTGTTGACTGGGTTTCCAAATCTCTTGACGAAGCGTTGCTTGCGATCATGGGCAAAGCATGATAGCAACGTCCCATGATGCCTGAGAAACTCGTTAAGATGAAGTGTTATATGGCACTTTGGGACCCAAAACTCATCCCCATTGACAGCCACAAAGCTGTCGAGATAGTCCTTGATGACAGCATGGAGATCAATGGGCGCGCATGTTCCGCCACGATGCAATGCACTGAGATGATCAAGATTTCGCAGAATTTCAGAGCAGTCTTGCAAGCTGGCCGCGCTTGTGGATGCTGTTCCCAGACAAACTGCACAATGAAAACCCTGATGATCCCGTAAGGGCCCAATGCTGCTATCTCTCTTGCCAAAGATCTTGGTAGGCTTCGAAGCCTGAAATTGCTTGGGCCACTCAAGAGAAGCCAGAATAGTTTCCAGGCGACCACCGAGCCCAACCTGCACCAGAGCTCCAAAAGAAGCGCAAACTCACGATTTGGAACCAACCGAACATGATACAGTCAGGAATGATCCGGCCGTGTACTGAAATTTTCAGCGGGCCTGAAGGTATCCAGTTGTAGCCAAGCTGGGTCTCAAGCTGCTGACTTGACATCCTCTCATGTTGTTCCTCCAAGTACTTAACGACCTTCTGCACAAATTCATTGGTGTGCAGCCTGAACTGAGAAACATCCGTGCATGCCCACACTCGTGCCCACAGCGTTATCCCATGAGAACCTGCTGATCACGTTCCAACAGCGACAGCAAAAGAGTCTGGCTGCCGCCCCCTTAGATTCGATGCTCTGCTTGATCGCAACTTCGTCAGCAATCAAGATGCTAAGCTGTCAAAAAGACCAGAAGGCTTCACCACGGTAATTGATCATGATCCCATCTTCGAAGCTGTTCTGGCCAAAGAAGGTATCCTGGGTTATCATGAATTGAAAACATTTGCGGGAATGAATATATATATATACATAATAATTTTATTCCCTAGTATGTTCAATCACGGTATTTTTTTTATTTGTTCATTATTGATGATCGCGTTGACACCAAATATATCACTTATATTTTTGGGGTGAAACAAGTCACGCAGAAGTGTGTATATATATATACAGTAGACAATCCAAGAGTTGAGGCCAAACATTGGTGACCCCACGAAGAGAAGCCACCACTGTAGATCTGATGACTGCGAGTGGGAACCAACACTTTTCCTTGCTCAAAGCTGCAGCATCTAGCTGTTTCCAACTGAACTAGACGACGGATGGCCCGAGAGCGTAGGGGAGCAGGGTTTTCTCTTGTTAGTATGGAGACACCATATTACAAAACAATATATTAAAGATGTGTTATAGGCAGTCGAGAAGAGGCGTATCAAGACAAAATAGCAGAAGTGCAAGACAATAGTTTGCATCGCAAACAATTTTACACACAGAAGCTTTTACACACAGACGATTTTACACACAGAAGCTTTTACACACAAAAGCTTTTACACACAGAAGCTTTTACACACAGAAGCTTTTACACACAAAAGCTTTCACACACAGAAGCTTTTACATACAGGCACTTAAGTTACACGCTACGACGCCAAGTGTAGAAGTCATCCTTCCAAGTTACAAATCGAAACAAGTTCGAAAAGAAAACATAAAACCCCAAACAAAAACGACATGTGCACATGCGGAAAATGACAGCACTGTTGGATTCAGAATGCAAACACTCGCTCATTCTTTTTTGACACAGCGTGGGGAGAATCTCAAGCTGTTCCATGCTGGATTTCACATCCATCGTGACGATCTTTCGCCACATCTTCCACATTTCATTTCCATTCGAAAACATCAAACGACCTGCATCGGTCACATGGCCAAAGTGGCAATTTGTAAAGAAAACATATCCAGCAGCTTCCACAGGCATGTCACCCGTACGTACTCTGTCACTTGTACTCCGTCAGGTTGATGTCCAAGGATCAGCAGGTGTGACAGTGTCGGGTAATGCAAAGGGCGCGATGACGACAGTAGGGGCGGTATCGGGGCCCCCTGTATCAGGTGCAGCATGAGCAGCAGCTGTAGCGTCTGGCCGTAGCTGCAAAATTTGGTAAATACTTTGGAAAAGTAACATAGCGTCGTCCAAAAGTGCAGCCATTTCTTTGTGAAGGTTCTCATCGTACTTCTCGTGGAACCAGTCTGTATATTCAGCAAGGCTTTGGATAGCCAAGGGTATGAGCGGTGCCCATTGCTGGAACCGGTCGTCCATAATAGAGGACAGTGGAAGGTTCTCCCTTGGCAAAGCGAGCTGAGAACTGGTCTGCACTGGCTGCTCAGGAAAGAGGAGGGCCTCCATCAAAATCAACGAATGAGTCAGCCCGCTCCACAATTGGAACAGGGAGTCGAGGAAGCGAGGCCTTCCAAGGAATTGCAGCACGGCCGCGCATGCTGCAACAATTTGCTCGAATTGTCGCACACGACTTGCAGTGTTATCACTGAGTTGTTGCTGAAGAAAGGCGACCCCAACCGTAGCCATAACTGTGAAGTTGACGATCTCTGGCGTCTGCATCAAAACCCAACGTATGCAAAGGGCGGGAATCGAAGATTGGGTGGGGCAAAAACCCACTTGGAACCAAACGTCACTTGTGAAAAAGAGTGAATGACAGAATGACCACTGAACAGATTAAACAGACATCACTGAAATCGTTTCACGTTTGTTTGGATACAAGAGACATCACAAAAACATGTTGCATTCAAACTGTGGTACATCCCAGAGGTTGGAACATCTCCAACATTTAAATTCCAAACGCGTGAAATAAATAAGAAAATAAAACGCAGAGTTCGATCATCCGAACGCGCTCGCACACATGGAACAAGAGACATGCACATATCGCGTGAGATAAAGCCAACAACAGGTGTACGAAGGTTCCAAAACATCGAAGGGTTTTCACTGGGCATGTACCCAGGCATATGAAATTGGTACGCGTGTGTTTTTCAAAGCGGTATAATTTTTCTTGGCTCAAACATTTTCATAAAATTTTTGCACGCTGTTTAACTTAAGGCGCTATCAGTTCCTGACAGCTTGCTTTCACACACAGACCCTTTTACACACAGACGCTTGTACACACACACACACCCTTTTGCACACGAACACTTTTACACACAGACCCTCTTACACACAGACAGAAACTTTTACACACAAACCCTTTTACACACAAACACTTTGACACAGAAACCCTTTGACA
>Ga0126342_10004390_pt1 | contig 24009 bp, 21 predicted proteins | sample Cyp1metagenome_FD_92528 | JGI IMG/M metagenome (GOLD analysis project Ga0126342, IMG submission 92528) | Coral microbial communities from Lord Howe Island, Old Settlement Bay, Australia - Cyphastrea 1 metagenome | ecosystem: Host-associated > Invertebrates > Cnidaria > Coral ...
CCGTAGTAGTAGTAGTAGTAGTCGTCGTCGTCGTCGTCGTCGTCGTCATAGTAGTAGTAGTCGTAGTAGTAGAAGTAGTCGTCGTCGTAGTAGTAGTAGTAGTTGTTGTCGTCGTCGTAGTAGTAGTCCTCATAGTAGTAGTAGTAGACCTCATAGTAGTAGTAGTAGTAGTAGTAGTCCTCATAGTAGTAGTAGTAGTAGTAGTAGTAGTAGTAGTAATAGTAGTAGTAGTAGTAATAGTAGTAGTAGTAGTAGTAGTACTAGTACTAGTACTAGTACTAGTACTAGTACTAGTACTAGTACACTAGTACTAGTACTAGTACTAGTAGTCGTCATAGTAGTAGTAGTCGTAGTAGTAGTAGTAGTCGTCGTCGTCGGCGTGCTTGCGTTACAAACAGTCGCACCTTCTCTTGCCTCTCCCTCCTGTCTTTTCCGCCCTACCTTTCGTCCCCCCCCTCTCAAGTGTTTGGAAGTGCTCTTCTTGTGAAACCTATTGCGCGCCGCATTTCTCCCAGCCTGCAAACATGATCAAACAGAATCAAACATGCATGTTTAATTTACAGAACGGCATGCCCTGAGAGAGTGCAGTTTTTGGGTGACAAAATGACATGTTTTATGCACACCCCTATATAACTGCATTATACCACACTCCGGCCACTCCTTAAAGAAATACATTTTTTTCTTCAGACCCTGCATGTTGGCAAAACTGCAACCCTCAGAAAGGAATGTTACATGATTGCATTAAATGCTGCATTGTTATGACTGAAAGGCAGCATATTTAAAACATTTTCAGAATTTTGACAATTTAAAAGGAAATTCGCACTTCTTGAGAAGAAACCTTACATCTTGCCTGAGAACTATCAAAAACTGAGTTGCACAACAAGAATGCGAGATGAAGATGAATGTTAGCCTACGGTCATGTTCCCTTGCACTTATTTAGTATTGATGAAATCATTGCAAAAATGCACTCGACAGCCTGCCGCTGTCTTAATTTACATGCCTACAGAGCTCTACATGCATAAATATTGACCTATGCATGGGCTGAGGGCGCGCACAAATAAGAAACACACGCGGTGACATACAAACACAACCCATTTTTTACGGGGTGGCTTCACCTAAGATGCACCAAGTTTAAACTTCGCCTTGGAGGCTTGGCTAGTCTGCATGTTCGCAAAACTGGTTCGTTTGTGCCTGTCACCTGAGAGGTGCGGTCGGGTGCGGTCGGGTGCGGTCGGGTGCGGTCGGGTGCCGTTGTCTTTTTATCATGCAGTTTGATGCAGCAAAGTTCCATGTAGAAAGCTTTGAGAGATTAACCGAGAGTTGCATGCTCAGTTCAGTGCTGCTTGGGGATTGGAGGCACTCTGCCCTGGAGAAATCTGTCAGTGGAGTTCTTATTGTTGAAAACTCAGCTCAAGTATTTTGATGAACAGCCGATAGCTTTTATTTTTGTGTGCAGCTATGAAATTGCCTGCTTGCCTGTTTAGGGAAGATGTCCGGCATGTCACGCCCGATAGCACTGTAGATATATTCTTGCAAGAACTGGTGTAAAACATCAGAAGACATCACAACCGAACACTCCGTGATTTGGTGCAGAGCTATGCAATTTGATGTCAGCATATTTTTGCTGCGTCTAAGGTCATGATGGTCCTGCTTTGGCGCTTGCACTTTGGTAGCAGAGATCATTGACTGCTATGCAGAGCATGGCATATGGAACAAATGTTTGGACTCACTGTCTCTGAATCCGTTTTGGTACTTCAGCTTTACTTCGTCGTACATGCAGCACACATGCTTTCCTCGATGATGTCAGGCTATTCTTCCTGTGTGCATGGATCAGGCTGGACGTTGAGTACTCGGATGGGTTCGAAGCCTTAGAGCATCTTAGAGCCGTCCTGGACTCTGCTTGGAAGATGCCTTCAGGTCCTTGAGGGCAGTGCTGAGAAGTTGCGTTTGAACGTAAGGTCTTTCCTCGGAATGCTGGGAAAGCCAGCTGTGCTGGTGTTCGCCGCTGAGATCATTCTATGCCAGACTGCCTGTCGAGACTTGAAGTCTTCTTCAAGAATTGATATTGTATTGGCATGTATAGTAGCTCTATGTAGTTCTGAGGATGAACCACACTTCTTTTCTGGATGCAATGTGGGGAACTAAGTTCACTGAGTTGAGAATAGTTGGGTCTGGAGAGGGATAGATGCAGTTGGTCATGACGGAGATCAAAATAATAAAAAAAAAAAAATCCTGGGATGGGCATGATGCGGTTGGAACACCTCTGACTCTATCAGGTTGGCCGTCTCTTTGGCGCCACTTCCCCGAAGTCTTGACGTACGAGTGTTGGTGGCCAACTATGCACGGGACCTGGCAGTGCTAGGCCGCTAGGCTTTGTGTTTTTCAAAGCAGAGATTTACACTTCATGTTTCAGGTCTTCGACATTCCTCTCCTCGGCACTGTGATGAGAGTCTTGATCTGAGCCATTTGAGCGTGGATTTGTTTGTGGAATCTTTTGCGTGATGACATGCCTCTACGTGTTCTAGTGTTCTGAGCTACCTGGTCAGCTGATCAGGAAATTGGATTAGCAGAGGTTCCTTTCAAAGGAGCTGCAGGCTGACGGTGACACTGCGGAGTCCAAAAGAATCCAAAAGAGTCCAAAAGGCCAAAGAATGGCCAAAGCTCCAAAGTTTTCAAAGTCAAGCTCTCTTATCACATGGCTGTGCGACCCTGCGAGGTGAACATTCAAACATGGCTGTCGACAAGAACTTGATGGATGAGAGGCTTGGGGTGCCTTGCTGTTATTTGTAGTATTTTTGTATTGTTTTGTATTCTTGTTTTGTATTCGGTGGTTTTTCCGGCCCATGGAGATGCAGATGCAGTGCTCTCTCTCTCTCTCTATATCCCATGCCCCTCAGGCTCAAAAGTTTCAATGACCACGTCACGTGTGGCGGTGTGAAGAGCTTGAGATGCTTTTGAGACGTTTGCTGACAGAACAAATGGGTGTAAACAAATTGCACTGTAAAGAGAATCAGGCAATGTAGAACTTTTAGCCCTGTGCGCTCCAAAATCTGGGTCCCGAATGTCCAAATGTCCAAGGTCGGGGCTTGGTTTCCAGAAGGTTTGAGAAATCGCGGGGATCCCACAGTCCTTCAGGCACAGAGTTGCACAGGCCTTGCCGAGGCTAAGGAGGAAAGTTGTCGTCAGACTGCCCGGTGCCAGGAATTCCGTGCTGGTGCTTTCTCAGTGCCGGTGAGAACGGATGCCCCGACCCTACTGAGATGCTGGAGTCTAGAGACAAATCACCCCACATCTGAAAAAAAACATAACAATTCAGATTAGTCAGATTATTCAGGTGGAAATATGGTGTTGTGCCGCAGTTGGATGCAATGTCGTGAGCTAAGCCACAGAAGATTGGAGTCTGAAACAGTGGCTAAAATATATCCAAAGTTCCAAAGTATCATTTTCAGGTATTTTTGAATGTTTTCGATTGATCAGGGGCCGCGGAGATTTAGCTTTGCGCAGAACCAGGTGAAGACGATAAAACCGGAAGCCACTTCTCTGAGGTCAGCTGGCCTGTCAAAGCCACAGTGGGTGGACTTCCTGCTGACATCCGAGTGAAGGCCTTCCTGGTCTTTCTGCATTCATTTCGAAGCTGCTTCTCAGACACTTTTCGGACACTTTTCAGATGCATTAAAAGCTTTTACACCTTTCACACGTTTTGAGCGTCTTTGCCATCATAGCGGATTCGTCGAGATTGTTCACAGTGGGGCCTGGCAAGGTCTTTCGCTTGGCTGCCAGCAGCCACGCTTTGCTAACAGATGTTGAGGGAGACGAACGAGCCAAGGCAACACTTGCGAATCAATGTAACTTGATGTAAATTGCAGGAAAGCGCTTTTTATTTCTATTTTTTCCTTAGTTTTTTTTAGTTGTCAGCTCTCGATTTGTTAGGCGATTCATTTGGCCAGCCTAGCAAAGGCAGCTGTCCAGGCCACCACAGCTATGCGCGACAACGTGGCATCACATGCATCACATGCATCACATGCATCACACGCATCACATGCACAACACAACAGAACTTTGGTCTTTGGACTTCGGAACTTCAGACAGGAAGGGATCAACGAACTGGTGGCCAAAGACTCTGGAAAATCTACACAAGTTAGAGCCCCAAGACCTGAGAGCCTTTCCGGGCCTTACCCGCCTCTACCCGTGTCTACCCGCCTCGGCTCACTTGAGGAGAAGCAAAGCTAGTATCGTTGCTCCTGTGAGAAGATTTTCGGGCAGAGCAAATGCCCTTAAAAGCCTTCATTGTTTCATGGCTCAAAGTTGGGCAGTTTGTGTTCTAACTGAGCAGTGCCGGTTTCGACTCCTCACTTTGTTTCGAGATTCAGCTGAAGGGAAAAATTGAGCTGAGAAGCAAGGCATTGACATCCGACTTGGGACTTGTTTCGTGTAGCTCCTTTTCAATTCTTTCCCTTGTCATTAAAAAACCTCACCCGGGGCCAAGCGGCCATCGCAGAACTGGACTCCGGTTTGCTCATTGTCATGCCAAAGCCGTGGCAGCTGTTTCAGCCCCTAGTTCAGATGCCTGTGTTTCTCGGGCATGGGCGGACAATGCAGTAGCAGCTGCAGCCAGAAAACATACGAAAAAAATCAAGAAGACTTAGAGGACCCTTGGCCGCAGTGGCTGGCAACTTGTTGGCAACTTGCAGTCGGTAACATAGATAGCAAAAATAATGACAATAATAATCATAATAAGAAACATAATGATAATAATAACAGCACTAGTAATAATAGTAAAATAATCATAAAACTAATAACACTAATAATAATAGAAAGAACAATAATAAGAATGATAATATTATGAACAACAATGTTAACAATAATAATGATAATGATAATGATAACACACACACACATATATATATATATATAATCGTAATAGTAATAATAATAATAACAATAATAATAATAACAATAATAATAATAACAAAATAATAATAATATTAATATATATATATATAGTATATATAGTATAATGTATATAATATATATATATATATAATATATATGTATAATATATATATATATATATATATATATATATATCACACACACATATATATATGATACATTGTATTACTAGCTGGTGTGGTTTAGCGCAGATTGGGGTGCTTCGACGCCTCGCCCTTGCCAGGCGGCACCACTTGCATCATACCCCAAGTGCTCACATAGGAGATCTCGACGACCACGCGAACCGAGGATGGGATCGACTCTGTTGCCTCCACACAGGTTGGAGCCCATGAGATTCTCGAATTCTTGAGTAAGGCCAGACAGATGCACTGTTTGCAGATTGCAGCAAGCCTGCGGTGGCTTGCTGGAGGAGCTCAATTCAATTCAAATCACCCAATCGCTCTAACTAGACAGAGTTAGATGAGTTAGGCAGTTAACTAGACAGAGTTAGACTAGGTTGCTCTTGCGATGTTCTGGGCTCACGGATCCCGAGTGTATGCTTTTAAAGTGGGAGGTGGGAGACTTCGAGCTGACCAGGTACAGCTCTTCAAGCGCTTACCACAGGATGTGCTTCCGTCGCTAGCTTCAGTCTGTGAGGTCAAAGACTACCTGCCAGGTTGGGAGCTCAACCGGGCTCACAGTGCTTGGAGCACTGTTTCAACAGATTTCAACCCCATTTGGTCGAAGCTAACATTGTCAAGTTGCACTTGGGAAGAACCCAGCACGGCCGTCAAGACACTTATTTAGTATCATTCAATTGCCTATCAACCTGAGGCGATGTTGTTATTGAGCAAGGCGATGATGGGCATGAACTCTTTGTCATCAGGCGCAACTATTGGGAACGTTTCAAGTACGTCCAAGTGTTTGTTGTAGATTGCCTGCGGAACTTCAGAAGCAATGCGAGGCTAGCGCCGTATTTTGACTTAGATGCTGGTCCCAACAATTTTTGATCGTTAAGAATTACATGTTGTTGCAAGCATTGACAGAAGACCTCCTGTGACCCCTCCAAAGGCCGACCAACAAGGTGGAACCACACGGGTGGAACCACACGGGTGGAACCACACACAAGTAGAGTGGCATCACAAGATAGCAATCAATGGAACTGTTTCCTGTCGAAAGCGATGAAAGTGATTAAAAATTCGAATTTCGTTGTGTTCCTCTGATGTTTTCGCCAGCTGTTCTTCCAATGTCTCACTGCGAGGTGGGGCGTTACGTCAGTCCAGGTCAATGGCCAGGAGGTCGCCCAGCTGAAGGACCAGAACGGAAGTGATGAGCAAGTTACTCAGGTGTAAGTTGTAAGTATAAACACAATGAAATAAGTATGTAAGAAGTATATATGTTGTAAGTAGAAGACAAGGCAATGATAGCGATGTAAAATGTAGCATCTGATTCTCAAAAAGATGAACGACGCAAGAGGTCAAGATGTCAAGATGTTAAGATGAAAGCTGAAAATGAAGCTTTCGTGCGAGACTTCCCTCAAAAAGTGAAGGTTGAAGATGTGAAAACGAAGCTTTCGTGCGAGACTTCCTTAAAAAAGTGAAAGTTGAAGATGTGAAAACAAAGCGTTCGTGCAAGACTTCCCTCAAAAACTGAAAGTTGAAGATGTGAAAACAAAGCGTTCGTGCAAGACTTCCCTCAAAAACTGAAAGTTGAAGATGTGAAAACAAAGCGTTCGTGCAAGACTTTGCTCAAAGAGAAGAAGATGTGAAAATGACGCTTTTGTGCGAGATGATCTCGCCCTCAGATCATCTCACTCTCTTCTTCCCTCACCCTGAGATCACCTGACTCTCATCTCAACTCGCTCTCATCTCAACTCATTCTGAGATCCTCTCACCCTCAGCTCAACTAAGTCGAAGTGACGAAAGTGCGAAAGTGACGAAATCGCAGGAAGGGGACTATTTTGGAGAGACTGCGCTCTTGAGAGACGAGCCGCGCACAGCCACCATCCAAGCGAGCCTTGGCAGTAGAAATTGTGCAGGCATATATTTATATAGATGTATGATGTATGTAATGTCAATCGTGGTGTGTGTATATATATATACACATACACACAGATTTTTCTTTTGCACACACACACACATATAGATATCATACCTATATATACACATATGTATAGACATGTCTCATCTTGGTGGAGGTTTTTGTTTGGTTGAATCAGACAGCACTGTGTATGCATTATTTCGTATTTGTACAGTTTTTATGGGGTTCTCAGTTTGCGCAGTTTTGTGTTGTGTGCACCATTTGACGTGCACTGCCTGTCGCATGTTTGCTTCTGGTCCTTCTGGCCCTTAGCTCCGCTGAACTCGCAGAGATGGCGATGGAAACATGTATAGATAGATGGCTATGATGCGTACATATGCTCACATGTGAATTGCACATATCCGCATACGACGCATGTGTGTATTTGTTCATGAACACACAACGATGTTATGTCGCATTTCGGTGTAAGTGGTCTGTATTTGAACAACTATATGTCAGCCATGCATTTGCAGTGCTTTGCAGCGACTTCTCTACCCTACCTGCTCTGACATTCCAAGGAAGGCCCCTTTGTCCACAATCATTGTGCGGCGCTCTAAATTTGATGAGCTGGGCTTACGCGAAAAGCTACATTTCAAAGTGCGGAAGGTGCTTACAGGGGCAATTGCCAAGAGTATACCTGCGGCTTGCGTAAATCCCAGCGTTGGCACCATACTGAAAGACGAATCCTGAAATCATCAGATGTTTTGGTGGAAATACAGTGAGTTAAGGTGTGTTTCCAATGAGCACTTTATCTGATCTTTATCCCCGTTTTTGTCCTGATTTTCTGCTGACTCTTTCAGTGGCAGGCCATCGGCGGAGGCTTTTTAGAAACTGCTGCGGTCCTGTGCTGAGCCCAAAGGCGAAATTATTGGTTTGAGCAATTCGCTCCAGGGAACGTCCTAGCCTTGTTTTAATTCTGCAATGCTTGTATATTATTACAGTACCTCACTGTGATCCCTTTGCTGAGTGGTTTCCTTATTCTGACGGTACCCAAGCTTGCCCAGTAGAGTCTCAAAATGTCTCACGATGAGGGGCTAGAGTCTAGAGATGCTGCTTCAAAAGGTTCCTGACTTGAATTCCACAGGGTCTACATAACATTATATAACCAGAGATAGATTGCACTGACAGGGTCTAGACAGGAATATTCGCATAGATCGCTGCCAAGACTTCGAGACTTTGCTTGCGAAAGTTCTGGACAATAAGGTTTCGCTTTCCCTGTTTGCTCTGGAAACGTGATGTGGAATCGGCTTGTTCGATTGACTGGAGTGAAAATTTTGTCTTGGGGATCCAATGTGCAAGTGTGCAGAGATGCAGACACATTTGCATGAAGTCCAATACACCATACTCGCGCAATCCAGCGCAAATGAATGGGAAAGAAAATAAATGATTACACCATAAGGATCACCCTGGTCTGGTTTGAAGTGGAAGTGAAGTGAAAAAACATTATGTGCCCTGCTAAGCATAGCTCATGGGGCACACGTCCTCAGTACCACTTGCGCGCCACTAGGGGGCAGACACCGCAGTGGCGGGCAAAGACTTTTGGGGAGTCTTCTGCCAACTGCGCATCTACATCTCCACAATGGCTGGATATTTTTTAAAGAAACTCTTGGATATTCTTGGATTCTTTTCAGGCCTAGGCCTAGTTTCGCATGAAATGAGCCTCTTTTTGCGAGCATTGTCGTCCCGAAAATGGCTGGAGTTTCGCAAAGCAAGGTCCGACGAGTCATTTAGGTAATGCTTCCCCTCAATTCACTCTTGACCGCAACACGGATCCAAATGTGCAATGCTGACCTGAAAAGGTGAAACATTTGTCCCGCATCAATCCATAACATGGGAATCCAAGCACGTCTTGCACCCCATCTCCATGTGAATCCACTGTGAATGTGCTTGTTTGTGAAGTGTACGCTTTCCTAGGCCAAGCCGCCCTGTTCGAAGACTCCTGCAGAGCGTGAGGTCATGGAAAGGGTCCCGCCTTGCACGTTTTTCATGCTTCCCCGTTCCACGTGTTTCTCATGAGCTGAGCAGTCACGTGCATGAGCTGCAACATCTCGTAGCCAGGCATTGAAGAACAACTCGAACTTGCAAGGACTGGTGAGGAGCTTTGCCATGCTCTGCGAGAGCGAAGGTTTTTGTGCTGCCAGAAGCTCCGTGTCAAGTCTCCGTTTTTGATACTCGTCGACTCGTCGATGGTGCGGCCGAAAGCATCGAAAGCTAGCGGCTCCGTGTCACTCCGTCGAGGTGGCACTTGATGATAAGAGCATCCAGCAGCTAATCGATTGTGCTTGGGAGGCGAGCGGTCTCGAAGGATGTCGAAGGTAGATAGCAAGGATAGCAAGGATAGCAAGAACAATGCACCAAAGCTTTGGATGCGGCCTGAATTCTAGAGGACTCAGGATAGCAGCGGGAACTTCATGGAACTTCTGTTCATGAATAATTTCATGGAACTGTACTGTAACTTTGTTTGTTGGTTTCAGTGCATTTGGAGATGCCTGGAGGCTTCCTGTGGACCAGGGCAGATTCCGGGGGGAATATAGTTCCAGTTGAGCAGATGTGCCAGTGCATGACAGGAACAGGCGCCGGCTGGCTACAATGTCATCAGTGAAGGTGACATCAATGCAAGTTTTTTCTACATCGTAAAGTCCGGAAACCCAGCAGGCAGTCTCAACTGGAGGTCTCCGACAAAGCATAGGCAGGCTTTTGTTGGCATTTGCACTCAGGAACGGAAAGTTCGATGTGATGCAGTTGGGACCTTAAAGCGTGTCTAACTTGCTCAACAGCATGGACTGAATCAGCGCCTTGGTCATTTTTCATTTGGTTCAGGAAAAGCTCAGAAGCGGGCAAGGATGAGGTTGAACGTGCACTCCCAAGTGAAAGCCTTCCTTTGGATGTTGCCATGCTGAAACTTGCAAGGTGTTGGGCAGCTCAAAATTGGCAACAGTTTTGGAGAGCTCGTAGCTTACTTTTGAAGCGTGCAAAGTGCATCTTGGACCGGTTGCAAAGTGTGCACTTGACCGCTTTGAATCCATGTCAGGCTGGCGCTGATTTATACCGCACCACGTGCGGCCACTGTCAAGGTGGGGGCACACGCAGATGCGGCATATCAATAGGATATATATTTGAGAATGATTTGAGTTGCTCAGCTTGTCGGTTGGCAGACCTCTGCAACAGATTCAAACTTCTTGGAAGATAATCTGGAAATCCGGGATGGTTTGCAGCTCGAATCCAGTTTGCAGGCAGTGATTGACTCCGAGCTTTGGGTCATGGATAGGTGGCATGTCTCCGAAGATTTGGTATGTTGCAAACTATTCAGCCGCAGTCAGATGAGGATTTGTTAGTGACTTGGTAGTGTATCTAAACATTTTTGTGCTAGTGAGCGTTCGCCTGTGATTCATGGGGGCGTGAGCATTTTGCAAAGGTCGGACTTCAAGAAGATCCTTACAGACAAATATGATAAAGCCAAGGCGAAGATGCAATGACATGTGGTGTTTGCATGTGTTTGCTGTATATTGTTTTGGCTATGTTTGCGTGCACACGGCAACTGCCCCTCGCTGTCCCCCTTGTTCTTTGTGTACTCATGGGGTTCTTAGTTCTGGGATGTCCCAAGATGCTCTACTTGTACGATGTCCTACGTCAGTTCACAACGTTTGCAGGAGTACGTGGTCTACCTTGACAAGGACGGCAGATGACGGCAGCTCGTTTGCACATTTGCCGTGCTCCCTGCCACCCGAATGCAGGTGGATCTTTTGAGGGACAACCTGAAGGCAGAGGAGAAGCAGGCGCACCGGCAGACGTAGGTGCAGGGTGGCCTCATCGTGCTTAGAGATCCTTAGAGTACATCATGAATCGATGAATCGTGGTGCCATTCTACGGTGCTCATTGTGGTCCAGGGCGAAGGGAGCATGAATACATTGAATACATTTGAATACATGCATCACGATGCTGGATTAATTTAATGTGCATCACGTCGTCCCTTCTTTCTGCCAGGCTTTAGCCCAATCCTTAACTGACTTGGCCTCAGTATGAAATCCGCCCGCACCGAAGGTAAAGATACGTTTTTTGTTGGCACGCATGATCTGGAAGCAATTGCAATAGCTAGTAAGCTTTAGCTTGCGGGGCCATTATTGCTCTAGAATCCTGTGTTTTTCCACGTTTTTTAAAGGGACCAAAAATCGGCTAAGTTGCCACACTTGGGCCCAACATGGCCCAACATAGGCAGAACATGGGCCCAACACAGGCCCAACATAGGCCCAACATAGGCTCAACGTGGCCCATCAATGTGCCCAACGCGGCCCAACATAGAGCCAACATGGGCCCAACATAGAGCCAACATGGGCCCAACATAGAACCTATGGGTTTTGTTTATTGGAACTCCTTAGCTAACGCTCCGATGCGGGCGGTTGTCGTCGCGACCAGAATACCTTGGCCATGACTGGCCAATGCTGCGCGCTGAAGATGTTTGACCTTGGCACTCAGGAGATGTCCTTTACGGATGGTGAGTTGATCTTTGAACAAGGAACCTTGGCTGCCTTGGCTTCTGTTCGCACCAGCTTCATGGTTTTCATGGGCTCAATGATTTTTCGGGTCCGAGTCTCTTATCTTCAACTAGCAGCAAGATGCAGCAAGAGTTGGATACAAACACTTTTGCGACGGGGCGGCGCACTGTAGAGCTGCTGCGACATGGTGCTGTTACGGTGTGTTGTTTCCGAGGTGAAGCTGGTGACTCTTTTTACATCCTCATTGATGGCCAGGCTGGACGTGTGCCAACGCGATCCAAAGCGCGCCAAGCTACTTCGGTGTGTGAGTAGTTTAAGGTACTTTAAGTGAGCGTTTTGAGGTCTCTGTCATCAAAAACGGTGTCGAGCAAACCCGGCTCACTGTCGAAACCCCAGAAGTCCTGACGAAATCTCTTCTGTGCAGCTGTCGCGAATTTTGAAATGCGGCAGATGCAGATGGGCTATGCGAAAGTCGCATATTCTGGCGCTTGGTTTTAAGACGATGCGGGCCCAGGGCATGGGAGTTACTGAGGCCACTGCATCGTCAGCTCAGCATTTCGGCGAGCGGGCGTTGCTCAACAATGCCCCCCGGGCTGCGACCATCAAGGCTAGGAACGGATAGGAACGGATAGGAACGGATAGGAACGGATAGGAACGGATAGGAACGGATAGGAACGGATAGGAACGGCGGTTCTTTCTGTGGAAATGCCAATGCTGTGCCAATGCTGTGCCAAGCAGGTCACTTCAGAAGTGGCAAAGACCCTTCGCTTGGACCGTGAGTTTGGGCCAAAGATCAAAGTGAGACACAAAGAGACCAGTGAGGCAAATGCAGACTTGGAGATGAGCCAAAACAGAGATGAGAGCGGACGGTGAAAGCGAAATTGAGATGCTAAGCAAGCATGACGCCATCCTATTCTGGTGGAATTGAGACGGATGTAAAGGTATACATTCATGATCATATGTCTAGTCTGTACGTATTTATAGATGTGCGCAAATGTCCCTGCTGCCATTTCCGATTTTTCGCATTTTTCACAGTTTGAGTCACTCAGGACTTTCGAATGGCTTTTGGGCTCGCTGGAGGCGTTTGGATTTCAGCTCACGATCGGATTTTTCAATGCGCTGCTAAGATCTTAATCTCCGTAGCAGTGTGACTCGTAGACTTTGGACAGTTGACTTTCGACTTCCGCAGTGGACAGGAACTTCAGAGGATGGGCAAAGACCGCCCTGTCGTTGTCATGAACCCTTTGGTCGGAGACTTTGTGAAACTGCTTCCTCTTTGAATCATGATGTACTCTTTAGCCGCATTGTAATCCCGGAAGGGTGGACTGCACTGTATGCTGGTAGTTTGGTAGCCAGTTTAATGTTCTAACATGTTCTAGTATTCCTATCCAGATTCAGTTGTCCAGGAAAGAGTAAAGAGATCAACGCCAGAGAAGGTTCTGACATGTTCTAGCATTTCTATCCAGATCCAGTTGTCCAGGAAAGAGTAATGAGATCAAAACCAGAGAAGGGAAAAGAAAGATGGGGTCGGGGTAGAATCGGATAAAGTGCAAAGTAGACCGTGAGCATCAGAGTAGGGAAAAATAACAGTAAAAGGATCAAATTTAGAGCAGTGAAAAAGGTAGCCACAATTTGTTTTGGAAGCGATCATTGATGTACTGAGTCACCCAGTGCTTTCTTGGCATGGTGTACAATCTTTCTGTCTTTGGGTTTCCTGATTCAACATGATTTGATTAAACTACGACCTAGTTGAGAATCCTCACCGAAAATCTTCGTTGAAAATAACTGCTTGGCTGCTCCTATCTTCGCCGAGACCAAACTGATTAAGAGTTCCTCGTTGTTGCGCAGCGCGTCGCATATTGGGACCTGTGGAGGCCTTTGCGGGGCATTGACGAGAGATGAGATGATTATTTTCTGATTTATTATCAGGTGAATGGGGAGATGTTTGGATATGATTGGAGGATATGTATGAATGCAGCAGCAGCAGGCCGTGCAAAGTGAAGCATGCCACCTAGAACAGCAGCACAGTCCACTAGCTGCTAGCCTTTTCATGTCTTTTCTGTTGCCGTAACCTTTGCACTCCAAAATATCATAAACTATCCAAAGGTAGCTGGCCTTAATTTTTGGCTGCTTGCATTTCTCGTTTAAGATCTGTCTCAGGCGACCGGGAGTACGAGAGTCTTGGTCCCATAGAGAGGTCAGCTTTGAGCTTTGGCAGCTGCAGCAGTCATGCTAGAGAGGTAAGCCAATGTAAGCCACCTCCGCTAAGTTGGAAGGCAATTTGTGCTGAGTTTTGGGACATATATTTTTGAAGTTGGACTAATAGTCGGACGTTTTCCTCAGATTTTGGCCCCAAACCTAGCCTTTGCTGTTGGAATGGTGCTGTGGGCCTTTCTGCTGGGCCTGTGTGGGGCAGAGTATGTTCATCATGAGGCTGGCAGCTCTGCATTAGTACTTATAATGAGTGTTGTTGGGTTATGATGGTTAAGGTTATGTTAGTTGCCTGTTAGTTACCTGAAAGCTTGAAACTGCAGAACCTTTGCTGTGAGAAAACTTACTTACTGCACGCCTTTCTTCCTGCATGTGCTTTTGCTTTCCGCTATGCGATGAATGCAGGACTACATGGATGGGGACTTCTTTGGCAAATGGGATTTCATTTCCGGGGACGACCCTACACATGGCTTTGTTGACTATGTAACAGCCGAGAAAGCCGTAGCAGAGAACTTGGTGAGAACAACTTCAAATGGAGCCTTCGGCATTGATTGGAGATGAGTTTCGAACTGTTCAGGATTGTCATTACCTGGGTGTACCGACGCGTTTCCTCCGACAGTGTGCGTGTTGCTGTGACTGTCGTAGCTGCAAAGATTTGCAATGCTGAGGCATTTTCATCGGAGTGGACAACCGGAGCCGTGTAGCGGGTGGGTCTCGTGGGCGTATGTCAGTGCGCTTGGAGTCAATTCAGAGGTACAATGATGGTCTCTTCATCATCTCCCTAGAGCACGCACCCATTGGCTCTTTGGATGAGAAGTGGTCAAGACATGTCAAGATGCCCTATATTTTTTCACGTTTTTTAAAGTAAGTAAGGATTTCTCGTGGTTTTGGGTGTTTTAATTGCCTTGCTCTTGTTGGACCATAGACAATTTCCAAGGCTGCGGCAGTTGGCCAGCATTCTGGATGTTTGGAGAGGATGAGAACAACGTTTGGCCGGAATGGGGTGAGTTTGACATCATGGAGTGGATCCATGAGGAGGAAAGTGTCTCCACCACCTTGCATACAAAGGAGAACTGCACCCAAAAACACCTGTATCCAGGATGGCACATGAAAGCGAAATGGAACAAGGGCAAGTGGCCAAGCGTCGATGCCAGCGATTGTTTCGTGCTCGCAGATGGCCAGTGGACCAACCAGGGCTGTTCACAGCGAGGTATGCATGGATCAATTGGTGAAGGCTTCAATGCAGCAGGCGGTGGCACTTATGCAGCAGAGTGGGACCCAATTGCAGGCCACATGCGAGTTTGGATCTGGCAAGCGGGCCAGGAGCCGGAGGATGTCATCAACAAGAGGCCAAATCCAGAACTTTGGGGGCAACCCGAGTTCTATTTCAGCTTGAAGGATGACTGCCAGCCAACTCACTTCAAAAACATGAAACTGGTCTTTGACATCACCTTCTGTGGCGATCTTGGGTGTCCTGATGGGTTTAGCAGATTGCCATGCCTAGTTTTTACGTGTTTTCACATCAGAATTTGAAAAAAGTCTTGTGAACAGTACTGTGTGTGCCGGATTCCGTGCATACGCAAACAGCGATAGCATTCAAAGACACCCGCGCACACACACAGCCACTTAAGGTGTACACACGAGGGCATATATGTAATAATATATATATATATATAATACATATGGACTCATGTACGTGTTCATATTATATTCACATAGAACATGCACACGCACGGACACACACACACATACACACACACATATATATAATATATATATAATATATATATATATAATAGGCATTATCTTTGTGACTATATTACTTTTTGGGACTTGTGGCAGTACTCCATTCCTCTCAGCTTTTCCAGCCCAGGGAGCCAACTTTCAGAGATCATTGTGGTCGGAAGGGCTTCGGTAGCAAACAGCGGACGTACACAAGCTGTGTCGACATGGTCAGGAAGGAATTCTCCGCCTTTGACAAGACCTACTGGTCTGTACAGGGCCTGGACGTCTACCGACGTGCCGACGCTGGGTCTTTGTCTGGACTCTTGGAGGCTTGGGGATTTGCCGTTCTAAATTTATTTGCACTTCATGAAGCTTCAATCAGCAAAAGCAGCACTGTCAGGGAAGGGCAACTGAGAAGGATTCCGTGGATGAAAGGCAATGCAGGCCACGGCGATTTTGTGTTGAATGAGGCATCCTTGTGCCACTTGGCGCGCCAATTGGGAGGTCTGAGCATGCAAATCAGTTGCAAAAACGCATCAAGGACTCTGCGGTCAACAAAAGTGCCTCAGAGCCCAAAATGCACAGTAAGGGATAGAAATGGTCAATTAAGACATGGTTAGAACAGCTTGGCACTCACCGCAGGAGTTGGAGAGCATCCTTTTCATGAAGGAGGCAGAACTGAAAGAGCTGTATGCACTGCTGAACCAGGCCAGGCCGGATCGCACACCGGCTTCCCTTTCTTTAGCCTCCTTTTCTAAGGTGAAAATTCATTAGACAGGGTCCCTTTGCTGCACAAACCTTCATGCAGGCAGAGACTCCGGATTCACCACCTGGCCATGGAAGGCCAGGAGTGCTTCATAGGAGATATGCACAGATTTGCTGAAATGACTTTACAAAGGACTTGCAGAGATTCAAGATGATTCAAGTCAATGATGCTTTCTGTGTTGAAAGAAGAGACTCCGTTTCTGTAAGTTGTGGCGGGAACATTTCAGAGGAGGCCTTCATCCGTGGCTTTCTGAGTGTCCAGAACCTGAGGTTCTGGTCAGGCAAGCTTGCACTATGCCGGTGGGCCATGGAGGGACAAAACGATTGGGGTAGATTAATGGGGAGGGTTTGGGGTTCGTGGTGTTGGATGACAAGGAATCCCAAGGCCATTAGGATAGCAGACACACAGAGGCAGGAAGAGAAGGCTACGCCGCTACGCACTGCACGCTCAGCGCCATTTGCATCTATACGTACATTTGGCAGGCTATGGAGCAGACGCGCCCCTTCTGAGCTGAGGGTCATGTATGTGGAATCAAGAATGGAAGAACGCTGATATTTTTTAAAGGATCGCGCAGTCGAAAGCTGCTCAGCAGAATCAAGAATGGAAGAACGCTGATATTTTTTAAAGGATCGCGCAGTCGAAAGCTGCTCAGCATGCAAGGGTGCCAACAAATGGCAATCTTGCACTTCAATTCGCACGTCTTGCGGTCACAGGATTTGATGTGCTCGTGCTTGGCGTCACAGACTAGAGCTAGCAAAGACTGGCTTCTAGAGCTAGCAACCCGTGTTTAAATGGGAAAACCTCTTGGCATTGCCTGGTTCTCATTCCCCTGAATCATTCCCAACATTTCCCAACAAATTTGGAACGACTGCCGCGTGCAACGATGTTGACAGCGGTGTGCAGGAAGCACCTGAAGCCCATCGGCTTGCTGGGCTGCGGTGGATTCGGATCCGTGGAGCAGGGCTCTCATTGCGGAATGCAAATCAGAGATTTTCGAAAGGTCGCTCCAACCTGCCCAACCTGCCCAACCTGCATGGGGCATCAGGGCATCAGTACTTTCATGATGTTATGCTTTGCAAACTGTCTCCATTGGCCTCTAAAATGACATGTAGCCAAATTGATGCCATATTGTGGGACTTTGACACGCGTCTAGAAATTGAGTCGAAGCAAGAGCGAGAGGAGACTTGGAGGTTTTAGGGAATGGCGAATAAATATAGAGTTGGTCAACGGGCTCAGTGACTGAAAATGACTGAACGAATTGAAACAGATTGAAACTCTTTCTGACGCTTTTGTGAAATATGTATATAATGGTATACTGTATATATAAATATGTTCCATAAAGAAACTGCAGATGTTTTTAAACTTTTTCGAAATGAGCTTTGGGGCTTCGGAATGGCTTCGGATTCGAGGCTGGTGGAGCACGAGCACACGGGGGAGACCTATGCACTGAAGGTGGGACTCGGACAACAGGTCGTTGCGATGACTTTGGACGATCACGGAACTTGCACAACATGCGACACCGCCGAGATGCCAAGAGTGACATACGCGGTTGCCACAGGTTTGAAACAGAAAGATTAGAAAGGCTGTTGATTACGATGTTACGACGATGTTCATTTTTGTGCTGAATGATGCTGATGCTGCAGTGCTCTCGTGCAAGTGCTGCTTGCTGATGTGGGGCGTTTTTTTGGGGGACCTTGCTGTCCCACTGAAAGCGTGACGGGATTTGACGGGATCTGGGGCCTATGCGAGTCTCCGTCAGAAAATAAGTTGGGGTGAGAGAGAAGAGAAGGAAGCCAGGGGTTCAGCATGATTCAGCACGATTCAGCAAGGATGGTAGAATTGTGTACTGACAGGCTATGAGCAAAGGTTTCATAATCCAGTGTGGAATGAAGCAGAGCGTCCTGACCGCTGCGGCCTCAGTTCTGCTAAGACAATTAGCTTGCATCATGGATTTGAACATCATAGGAAATCCATGGAAGTTCAGTATATCAATGTCAACTGTGTAAATGGCTACGATATACTTGCACAAACAGGATAAGAGACGGCGTGCCCATGTAGCAATCTTGCTTGAAAACATACGTTCTCTTTTATTCATGCATGTATCATGTACATATTGTCATATTTTAACCTATATATATATAGAATATACCGCGTTCCTACCAAGCTGCCATCTAGGAGAAGGCGGTGCAGATGATGTGCAACTCGCTGTTTATCATCCGTTTGTACGAGAGCCTCGGCTGCCCTGTGTTTTGTTAGCCTCAATACCAGGAAGCGCTCAAGGGATCAAGACTGATCATAGATTTTCAAAAAAATACTTTGGATTATTCGATTATCTGGATAGAAACGGACAATGCAGGCAGTCCACTAAGATAAACACCGGGGAGATGGGCCAAAGTGCCACTCTGGGGCCAATATCCAGCAATTTTATGCCGAGTTCTTGTCAGCAATTTCGTCCGGTTAAGGACTTACAACAGTGACCAAAGCCTGAAGCACAGCCTGGAGATCGCTGCAAGATTTGATGGACCGTGCAATCTGATGTGACTGTGACTGATATGTAATTTTTCAAATGTTCAACACATGTTCAACATACCTACACTTGAAACAAGTTCTACTTGAACTACCCTGCTTCTGAGAAGAAACACTAGAGTCCTTTCAGCTTGTTCGTTGGAGATAGCATGAAGGTCGCTGTAATCGCACAAGCCACTGATAATTGCCACGTCATTGACTCGTTGCATCCAAGCTCTCTACTTCCTACTGGAAGCCGCCCTTGGCGGTGAGCTCTATGCGACGTCGAGAGCCTCAGAGTGTCGGAGAGGTTTTCAGCTCTCACAGCTGAGTGTGGGAATGGCATGGCGTGGCCCGAATGAAAGTATGAAATGATAGTCACTTAGTCTTTGCATTTCTGTTTCCCTTTTTGGGCATGACCCGTACAAGTGCCCGGCAGGGGCCTGTAAGGATATCCGAGTCAAGGGGGTCCATGGGTGTGGCAATACTCGAGCTGAACCATGTTATCTGCAAAGGCCATCACTTACGCCAAGACATCCATATTCCCCGGCAGTTTGAAGTCCCGGTGAGCGTGCTCCATTTGAAGCGTGCCTAGGTACAACAAAAAGGGATTCTTTGGGAAGGACGCCAACGGTCTCAGCTAGTCTTAGTTATAGTTTGTGTTTCGCTGCAGTCCTTGCATTGAAGATGGAAGAAGCATGCCAAACAAAATTTACCTCCATGCTGTGTGCACCTGGCGGGTGTGCACCTGGTGTCTCCCATCACGATGGATTCTAACTCCATCAGCGACTTCGCAACTATATTGGATATTATCGCATCATGCCCGCGACATTCGCTCACAGCTCAGGTGTAGCTGTAGCCGTAGCAGGTGTAAGATCCAGGATGTCCAGAAGAGTTGCAGAATACGTGTGGAAATCTTGTGTCTTCAGATCCACGGGGCCAAGATCTCCTCCCACAGACCTCTCCCAAAGTCTCAATCCAACGTGCTTATAGATCTTAGTTGGACTTGGTTCTATCGTGTTTTCGAACAGAGGCCTTCAATTTAGTTACTCAGCCGGAGCAGGTCCACAAGGCATCACTAGAATCACTAGAACATCCGCCATGGCTGCCAAAGAAGCAGCTGCAAGGCACTTCACTGCTTTGATGCTGCGTCCATCAACCTTGTGAATGCGTGTGAGTGCAGGCAAGCAGTGGAGAGCTTCATCCAAAAGCAGAATGTCGAGGGAATCGTGCAGGCCATGTCACATGTGTACTTTGACATACGTTGACATACGTTGACATACGTTGACACGATCGACTTAGTCGACTTATTGATGCATGATTTGGCACACCAAAGTGACCGAAGTCAAGGGGGAAAGGCTGGGGCTGAGGAGCTGATTCAGAAGCTGCTGGTTGCAAAGCCAGAGAACCCACGGCAGTTCCTCCTGAATTACTTGGAAAAGGACCTTTGAGAGAGAGAGAGAGAGAGAGAGAGAAATATGAAATATAGATATAGAATGACGTAGAAACTGTTACTTGAAATTCAGCATGCCAGTGTCGCAAAGAGACGTCTTGGCTCGCGTGACATGTCAGGACTTCCAGGCTCAAGATGATGAACTGACCGAGGCAGATTTGCAGAGGCTTTTCTTGGTCTTCCGGCGGATCACCGGCAAAATCAATCCACAGGAGACAATCAGCGCCGCTGTTGCACCAAGTTTGCATGGTTTGCACGTCCAGGGCGGTTTTTGTCAGTGTGCGGAGTAAAGACTCAGGTGCTACAATCAAGGAGACCATGGGTCTCCTGCATTGTGATGCTGTTTCACTTTATGCCGGGGCCTATGTTTTAGCTGGCTTGAGACCTTTGAGCCTGTTGAGGTGCACTTGGAAGCCAAGATTGCATGGGAACTCCTAAAGCCACCTCCCAGCTTGGCTTCGCTTATCCGCTTTCCCAGGTCTTGGACCGCAAAATGCAGATGCTAAGACTCTACACACATCTGACTGAGTTTCCGATCATGCTGAGGCCAACTAAATACGACTATTTTCAGAGTTCTATTGTTCTTTGAGAACTTTACTCTGCAATTTCAACATGTGGTGCGTAGTCATGAGTCACTGCCCTTTTTCCAGGCTGAATCATGGGATTGCCGGCAGCGTCTTCCTAAAGCAGGAGTTGGTGAATATCGCCAACTGCCAGCAGGTGGGCCCAAAAAGAGTCTTCGCCACTCGCCGTCACTCGCCTTCTCCAATGAGGATAGCCGCTTTGACCGGACCATGGACATGCGGACTGGATACTTTACTCGGAGTATGATCGTGGCTGGGGCCCTGGGTGAAGCTGAGATTTCATGAGATTTCAATGTCACCAGACTTCACCATGAGGCTCATGAGGCCCTCATGAGGCTTCTTAGGCTTCTCGTAATTGTTCTGTCCGATCCTGTCCAGATTCTAAGGTCCCAATCTTGGACATCGAAGGTCAAAGCTGCGGCGTTCTGCAGGCAGTTGTGGTGCTGGAAATCCTGCGATAATCTATGATATGCTTGAGTGCTTCACATTCACACGAGACAGATGGGATTTGGCAGGCGATCAACAAGATGCCAACGGGCGTCGAGATCGATGAGACTGTGGCCGTGGGAAAATTTGCGGTCGCTTTTTCGCTGGTAGATGAGTGGCTCTTCTGCAAGTGATCTCAGTAGATATCAAGGTTCATCAGGTCATGCGGCTCATTTACAATTGGAAGAATCTGACACAATCAGAGCTTTGGATGTTGATGCCTCTGTGAAACCAGCAAGGACTAGAAACTATTGGACAGTTGCAAACATACGGGCAATCAAAAACAGAAAGGCAGAAGAAGGACAGGAGCGAGTCATAGAGAGTTCTATTTTGGTTTGGCATGGTTTGGCTTTATCTTTTTCGGAGCGCGACTTGAGGAAGATGCTGCTACATTTGGTGCAAAATGTTGCTATAGCCATTCAGAATGCAGAAATTTATCGCGAGGCCATCTCCCAGCATTCCATCATATTCCATCCTTTCTTTTTCTTTTTCTTGCTTTTCCCAGTCGTCCTGTTGCAGCAGAGCCCATGTATGCTGAGTGCTTGTAGGCTCTTGAACACCTCAATGTAATTTCAGCTTGATGATGAATCAAACTACTGTCATGACTTGTCATGACTTGTCGTGAGTGTTTGTCTGTCTGCCTGCCTGGCTGGCTGTCTGGCTGTCTGTCTGTTTGTCTGTCTGTTTGTCTGTTTGTCTCTCTGTCTCTCTCTCTCTCTTTCTCTCTCACCCGTGAGGACAATGTGTGACATGTGAGAGAGCAAGAAGGGAAAATTGCGAACAAAACATAGCAAGACTGCAGGCGATCAACTGCAGTGAACGTGCGACGGGGCTGCTCAATACTATCCAGAGCGTGTCCCAGGCCGTGCAGACATTGCTGACAGAGACAAGCATAGAACGAATAGAATCAAAGCAGAATCTGCGCGTTCCTAGGGCCATCTCCACTGACTTTAGGACCTCGGGCCTCAGTCTCTCCTCCTCACGGTGACAACGCATGCGAAGCTTGGCAGCAAAAGGCACACAGACTGGAGACAGCTGCATGAGTGTGGCCAAAGACAGTACAGTAGGATTGCGCACACACACAGAGATATATATATATATAAACAAAAACACACACACACATACACACACACATATATATGTATATTCATATGCATATGTAACGATAGCATATTTGAGTATATTTGGCAGTCGTATCCAGCATTCCATTTCGTATTGCATCTTCTGGGGGTCTTGAGCCTAGGAGCAAAGTCTGCAGCGCGGAAAGGCTCAGCCAAAATATCTGGAAATATTTTGTTCACAGCAGTGGCAGCCAGAAGATTGCAAAGTTCAGTTCACTGTCTCCTTGCCCTCGAAGTGTTCTTGGAATTGAGATCTTGTAGGTCCACTGTCTTCCTTGTGGATGAAGCAGCCGAACAACTGTGGTCGGTGTCAACTGACACTGGTGCCGAGATTCGGATCCCGAAAGACAAAGGCCGCGTCTTTACGAAAGACAAAAAGTAGCAACCGTCAGCCACCATCGTCTGGTGAGGGTTTGAGCTTTCACCTTTTTCCCTTGCAGGTATTGCAGGGGAGTGCTGTTGCCACTGCGTTGTCATCAACATTCCGGATCCTCACTTGTCAATATAGTGGACCATGGCATCGCAAGGGTGGGGTCAGTTGAAGTATTCATGCGGCCAATGTAGATGGCCAACATGGTGGATTCTCATTGATCTATTGACTCTCGTGCTACTATGTGGCACTGAGGATGCGTATGCAGATCCCCGCTTCAACAAGCAGGTGGACATCCAAACAGGCCTTGCAGTTGCAAGGGTTCGGGGGTTCAGGGTCATTCACAGGCAGTGCGTTCAGCCTCGCCTGTCCACCATGGTCAGAGCATGTGGGCTGCGAGCATGGAGTGAAGACCCATGGCTGAAGCTGTTTGGCCCTGCGACTTGAAGAAGTCCCTGCATTGAATGGTGGCCAGCAATGCGTCAATGGCTACTGGCACAACTCACATCCTCCACACTTGAAATAAAACGCGCCAGAACGCGAACATGTGTGCATTTCAAACCCACTAGCGTTTGCAAAGTTTCAACTCAATGATTCTCCAATATGGTGCAAGACTATGTTGCAAGACTTCCCCCATCGCCTTGCATTTTTTCCCCTGCTATGCGTCGTGGGCGCCCGGTAGTGGTAGCTCTGTTGGGACTAGCTGTGGTGACCCTGCGAGCCAATCGAGACGAGTGGCTTTCTTTCGCACCTTGGCTGCGTTGGATGATCATTTCGTAAAGCTGAGCACGTGATGGGCCCTTTGGGCCTTTGGCCCTTTGACTCTGTATTTGTTGAGGCAACTCCACCAGCTGCGAAACCTGAACCTGGGGAGCTATTGCAGGTGGCGGTAGATTTGATAGACTGTGGCGAGAGAAGTACACATTTGCAAGACATTGCAAGACTGCTTCCAGCTTGGAGCCGTTTTTTTTCTTTACAGAGATAGCCCTTGGAATCCTTTCAGCTATTGTTCCCATCATCAAAACGTTGTAGATTTGAGCGTTGAATTGGACTTGCTTTTCAGGCCTTGGGGCGTGAACTCTGGGTAGTGGGTGATGGGCTGCTTACGCTGAGCTCCAAGGCCGATATGTGAACATGATTTGAACATGCGGGTTGTTTTTGTTTTTTCCCAAAAGCATCTCCGATGCTTGGGTTCTCGTTTAGTTGCACTCGCCGCGGGGGAGCGAGACTGAGTGGTCGACGGAGATGTGTTGGATGGAAGGAAGGAAGGAAGGAAAAGGAAGG
>Ga0126342_10004391_pt1 | contig 24009 bp, 24 predicted proteins | sample Cyp1metagenome_FD_92528 | JGI IMG/M metagenome (GOLD analysis project Ga0126342, IMG submission 92528) | Coral microbial communities from Lord Howe Island, Old Settlement Bay, Australia - Cyphastrea 1 metagenome | ecosystem: Host-associated > Invertebrates > Cnidaria > Coral ...
ACGTACCTGCCTTCGATTGAAATGTATTGAACTGTTGAACAAGCTGTTCTATTCAGGCTGTTTAGGTACTTTTCGACAGTTTGAAATTTTGATTTTCCAGAAGTCACCACTTCGATTGTGACGTTCTCAACCTGCTTGCGATGACAGGCAACTCAGGACATTAGGCGACGACGGTGACATCATTCACACTTTCCACTCACCATTACCCCACAGTGTGTGTGTGTGTGCGTGCGTGTGCCTGCTCGTGATCTGAAATGATCTGGAGCTTTCGGGTGATTGATTCAAAGTCTCTCGCCACTGAAAGGCAGGTCTAGCAAGTCGATGTCAACTGATCTCATGTAAAACTTCAAATCACCTCCATGTTTCATCATGTTTCTAGTGCTTGGGGTCGAACTGCGGTCACCCCAGTAAACTTGCATCACTCTACCGATTGAGGACAAGCTGACAGCCACCCTTTTAATCAACTTGTGCAGCTGTTCCTCAGGCATGTTTTTCGCAACCTGCCGCAGAAGCAAAGCAGGTGGATTATGTTGGTTGGTTGATGTTGGCAGGAAGCACATCCTAAACTGCCTCAAGTAACCTCAGACTTTGAATAAGTTTCACGTCCTTTGCGCGACTTAACTTAACAGCCTTTACTTCCGTCATCTCTTCTGTCATATGATGATCGTGTGTGAGACTGGTCCTCCACGTAGATTCAGGGAAACATCATCACCACGCGTTACCTCATTTCCACATGCGGAAAGTCTTGGGCTACCAGGCCCTTTAGTATATCCTCAGCGCGAAATATTGACTACAGCCGTAGCAACTGAATTGATCATGATATCTCTTGATTATTCTTGATTGTACTGATTGTTCAAGTCCTTGTGTTTCAGTTTTGCTATCCAGACTTATCCATGAACGTTTGGATCACCGGCAGAGAATCGATGTCTGGGCCCACAACATGCGGTGCTCAGAGTTTCGCCTTTGACCAACGAATTTGTGGAATCTACCAACATGGGACCGATGGGACGGCGGACAGCACTGGGAATGCTTCGGCTTCAGCCTTAGCCTCGTTGAAATCAGGAAGTCCCAGATGCAGCCCTTAGCCGGCAAGAGTGGATCAAACATGAGACGGCTGACCAACTAGGAGCACGGCCTTTAGATGGCCGTGGGTTTTTTTTATTAATGGGATGTTGTATGATGTTGTTGATCATGCTTGATGTGCTCGTGCCAATGGGAATTTGTACGACTTTATTTTTAAGGTCGTTAACCCCTTATTCACAAGCAGTAGAACGATAACAATCATTTCGCCTACACGAAACTACCATTTTTGCGTTTTCTGGCCAACCTGAAACTAATTCGTCGTCACATGTTTTTAGCCGTTTCTTGGTCAGAGCAGCGGCTCCAGATCTTCCAAGAACCTTTTAGGATCTGGACTCTATAAGCTTGAACGCCAGCACCACATGAGCACATATTGTGTCACGGAGGGGTGCGTAGCATCACCCATGAGTGCAAAAGTTCAAGAGAACATACAGTACCGCAGCATGAGTGCAAAGTTCAAGAGAACATACGATAGCGTAGCATGATGCATGAGCGCAAAGTCCAAGAGAACATACGATAGCGTAGCATGACGCATGAGTGCAAAGTTCAAGAGAACATACGATAGCGTAGCATGACGCAGGACTGCAAAGTTCAAGAGAACATACGATAGCGTAGCATGACGCATGAGTGCAAAGTTCAAGAAAACAAACAATAGCGTAGCATGACGAATGAATGCAAAGTTCAAGACAGCATACAGTAGCGTAGCATGACGCAGGACTGCAAAGTTCAAGAGAACATACAGTACCGTAGCATGACCCGTGAGTGCAAAGCTCAAGAGAACATAGAGTAGCGTAGCATGACCAATGAAAGAGAGGGCCATGGACGTTATTATCCACCCCACCCCACCCCACCCATGAATACATGCACCTGCCGGCAGCCAAAGCGTAGCATGTACTTCATCTGCAAGTTCACATGAACGTTAATACATGCCCCACCCCACCCCCCAACGTCAACAAAACACCACCGCCGTCTAAAGGCCGTGGTCCAACTAAGATTGAGCGGTTCAACAGGGGTCAAGAACAAACGCCCAAAAAATTGACTGGAAAAATATGGAATGCTTCTTCCACCTTGCGAAAGTCTGTGATTCACTTTCATACCCCTCCGTTCCACCAAGGTACTTGCTTCAACATCATAGTCACTGCAGACCACTTCCAAGCCCAGAATTACTAGCTTTCCGTGTTCGAATGACGATTCCACCATGAAGGTGGGCAACTGTAAGTGAGGAAGAACAAAGCAGGTTCTTGATTTATCGCGAGTCTGGGTGTTCAATTTGGTGTTCTTAACATGTTGGATGATTTCGAATCTCACATTTCTCAAACATTGCAGTGTTGCATTGCAAGCCTTTTTCATGGCTGCTTCCTGGTACCTCTTTGGATCAATGTCCATTCGCGCCGCATTCTGAACTTTGTCGACTTGCTCAGGTCCAACGGGAAATGCTGCCATGCCATGCTGGTTAACCCACCATGATCAATATGACATGGTGACTGGTGAATCAACGTGATGATCTCATGGTGATCTCATGGTGATTTGCGTCCGAACCTGAGAGGGGTGAAATTGACACCTCAAGAGATTTCCAAACGATTCAGCCATTGCGACGATCCGAAAATGATGACCCGGACAAGCTGTAAGCAGCGGTATGTCTTTGCATAACAATTGGGTTTGAGCACAGCAGTCTCAAGGCTAGCCCTTTCAAGTTCGTGTTTTCAGCTCAACGTTCTGAAGCGAAATGTCGTCGGATATCTCTGAAGGATCTCAGATTCTCAGTACTGGTCATTTTTTCTTCTCCTTGCCATCCTTGCCCTTTCGCAGCCTCAGGACACAAAGCAATGAGGCCGAGCTTACACCGAAAACCACCCGAACCCTGGAACAAATCAACACGATTGAGCATATAGTTCATATAGTTGTAAGTTGATTATGGTTAGTAAATGTTAATAACATGTGAAAACATTATATATGAAATTATATGAAATCAGATGCTTCTGCATATCTTCTGTATCAGGTAATCGCCCGAATTTTCTGCCGTTTTGGTACACTCTGGCACCACGGATCGGCACCGGCTGAAGCAGCGGCATTGCCAGCACTTCTTGCTCCGTCATGAGCTTCTCCTGGAGGAGACACAGTATGATGATAGTTACAATTATTCGTTATTGGTATCATCAGTATTAGCATCAGTTTATAATTAATTGATTCTTTCATGACTATATATTTACCACAATGATATATGTATATCATGTGGCTTTGGTCATCGCGTATTTTTAGCATGGCCAGTGGACTGATCACGGCACCAAGAACCGCGTGGGAGCGACGTGTCGACGTGCGGCGCAGCGCTCCGAGGCGTTGCCGCCGCCGGAGGCGAAGCGCCGCTCCAGCTCCGCATCCGTCAGGCCCTGGCTCCGATTTGCCGATTTGCCAAAGATCAGGGGAAAATAGAATATAGATATAAATTATGATATAAATATAAATATTTTTTTCTTGTTTATATATATATATATTAAAATCTAAAAAATGAATTTTACAATAGATACAAAAACTCTAGGATTCAGAGTAGGATCTGCAGAATCCGTAGGTGATCCGCCGACCCCTGCCGTTGCCATTGCAGGGGGAGGCGCCCGAGACAGCATCATCAGCGGCCTGTTTGCCTTCATTGGCAAGCAGTTCACGAGCTGACGGCGCGTCATATTTCGTACAGTGTTTGGTTCTATATACGTTTCAATGCGAGCCACGGCCAGCTACCCTTGGAAGGCATGATCCGTCCCTCACTGCCATTCTGTTTCGGTGTGGCGGAACGTACGTTTTGGAGGCTTGTAGTTGGCCTTTGAAACTTGCTCTATATGCGTTTCAAAGACAGCAAATGAGCCACGACCAGCTGCCCTTCGAAGGCACGATCCGTCCCTCACTGCCATTCTGTTTCGGTGTGGCGGCACGTGGACGTGGAGGCTTCTAGCTGACCAAGCTTATTCTATGCGTTTCAAAGACAGCAAATGAGCCACGACCAGCTGCCCTTCGAAGGCAGTACGTTTTGGAGGCTTGTAGCTGGCCTTTGAAACGTGTTCTAGATGCGATTCAAAGCCAGCACATGAGCCACGACCAGCTGCCCTTCGAAGGCACGATCCGTCCCTCACTGCCATTCTGTTTCGGTGTGGCGGAACGTACGTTTTGGAGGCTTGTAGCTGGCCTTTGAAACTTGCTCTATATGCGATTCAGAGCCAGCAAATGAGCCACGACCAGCTGCCCTTCGAAGGCACGATCCGTCCCTCACTGCCATTCTGGTTCGGTGTGGCGGCACGTGGACGTGGAGGCTTCTAGCTGACCATGCTTGTTCTATATGCGTTTCAAAGACAGCAAATGAGCCACGACCAGCTGCCCTTCGAAGGCAGTACGTTTTGGAGGCTTGTAGCTGGCCTTTGAAACGTGTTCTAGATGCGATTCAAAGCCAGCAAATGAGCCATGACCAGCTGCCCTTCGAAGGCACGATCCGTCCCTCACTGCCATTCTGTTTCGGTGTGGCGGAACGTGGACGTGGAGGCTTCTAGCTGACCAAGCACGCATTCGGTGTTGCAGGTGACGCAGCGATTTCCACAGGACGCTCACTCGCCCTGGCTGCTCTTGGCCCTGCCCTTGATCTTCTCCTCCTCGGAGCTCACCATGTCGTCGTCGGAGATCGTCAGCACCTCCGATGGAGCCACAATGACCTCCTTCTTCTTGGTCTCCACGGACTTCTCCTTCTTGATGGGCTTGGTCTGATTGTAGCCCTGGTCTCCCGGAGTCGATGGTGCTGACTCCTGCCCAAGAGAGGTGGATCGTCTCGAAGGAGTCTTGGGCGTCCTGGAGGTCAGTGGTGCCGTCTCCGCGATGTGCTCCTCTGGGATTGGCGGTGTCGCTGCCGACTTCGCCTTCGCGCTTGTTGTCCTCGGCGGCTCGTTCATCATCAGCTGTCCCAAGCGCTCGTCGGCACGGACTTGGACATTGGTTCGTCCGGCTCCACGAGAATTCACCAGCTCTCTGCCCTTCTCCAGGAGCTTGCCCTGGAAGATCTTCTCGTTCATGTCCATCACGGCAAACTCCACTCGCAGCTCCTCCTGCGCTTGGATCACCAGCTCTCTCGGTGGCCCAACTGCTCTGGTGTCTCCCTGGTAGCGCCCCTTGGCCACATAGGTCAGGCGCAGTCCACATCGACTGCATGCTGTCCACAGCGCATACTGGTTGCTGCGCTCGCGGCCCGGCTTGTGGGCTCCCATACATTGCCATCCAGTTTGCCGGGGATCGAAGTCTGCGGCAGGGGGAACCGTTTTCATATGGTCCAAAGACCTGGTTTTGCAGCTGTCGCAGACGTTGAGCCAAGCTGCTGAGGCGGTCGTCCATGTTGTGACGGTGCCCATCATGTTGAACTCGGCCCAAACTTTTCACCTCATCACCTGATACCTTCCATCCATGACAGCTGATCATCATAATGTCACGTGGTTCCTCATGTTGTGCAGGTTGAAGTTCAATTGAAGTGACATGAGACATACTTGATGATCCCCCGCTAGTCCCCGATCTAGTCGCTTCAGAGGTGAAAGGACGCTCAACGAACGACGGCTCACTGTTTTCAGCCGCCTCTGCATGAGTGTCCAAAGTCTTCTCCACATTGGAGACATCCATAGGACCACCTCGGCGTCCAAGTTCTGGAGTTTCTGGAGGGAGGGTTCTGGCAGATTCATCTTCTCGAAGCTCTGAACTGCCTTCTCTAAGTCCACGGACGTAGGCATGATGTCCATCGTCATTGTCATCAGACTCCCTGACACTGTCTTCCACAGGAGTCGTAGGTGCTTCTCCAGGAACTTCAGCTGGGGCAACAGGTGGTTTGTGGCCTGCTGCACAACCGTTGCCTCCACCGTAGGCTCCAGCACCCACAGTCTCCTGTCTCACAAGCCGCTCAAGCGAGCTCCCGGGTCCCCTCGTCTCTTCCGGCGATGTGGATCGTTGCCATCGCCCTCATCTTCTCCATCACTTTCATCATCTCGTCGGCCAGGAGGTGGATCCGGCCAACGTGCAAACTGCCGGATCAAGGTGCAGAGAGGACGTCGTGCTCGAAGAAGATCCAAAGCCAAGTGCCCATTGCGAAGTGACTTCAAAGAACATGCCCACCAGTCGTTGTCCAGGAGGTACGCCAGCCAGTCGCCCTTGTAAGAGATCATCGCCTTGCGTTTTCGAAGCTCCCGAGCTCCAATCAGCATCGGAGTGCAGTCGGCTCCATCATCCAAGAGGTAGAAGCTAATCTTCCCAAGCGCAGGTGTCATCAGCTCCAATTTGGAAACTGCGCGTTGGGTCTGCCCGTTGCCAAACCCGAAGCTCGGCCTGTCGTCCAATCTGATGGTGTACTCCATGAGGCCGTTGTCGATCAGTCGAGCCACCATTGCGACTCCTGCCACGGATTCTGTTGCGCCCGTGTCCAAGATGGCCTTCCCAATGGCGATGGACTGGTCGTGGTTCTCATCCACAGTGGAGAGGACATACACATGGGACATGTCATAGTCAGTGTAGTGCGTGGGGTTATACTCCATGAAGTAGGCCCTCTTGCCTTTGCCCTTGAAGCCTTTTCCACCTTTCATGCCAGACGGCTTGCCCTTCCCCTTTTGGGGTATTGCGCCTTTCGGCTGTGGTGACCAACTGTCAGGACAGTGCAGGTACGAATGTCCTGGCCGGCCACAAGTGAAACATGGCCGTAGCTCCTTTGCCTTTTCCAGCTTTCGGTTTGCCCTTGCCCTTGCCGGTGTGCCCCTTGGTGCCAGTTGGATCGTAGTATCCACGAGCAGCTCGAACACGTGCCACAACCTGCTTTGCCTCAGCCAAAGTGCGGTTGGCCTCAGCAGCCAGCGTGTAGGCTTCTTCAACACGTCGGTCTTCATCGATCTCCTCTTGCGTCTTCTCCTTGTCCATGTCGGCCGTCTCCTCATAGGCAGTGGTGTCGTGCTCCTCATAGGTGTAGGCATCATCCCAAGAACTCGAAGGTGATGGCCAGTCATTCCAGTATGCATATTCTTCATCCCATTGAAGGCCGTCATCATCCATCCAGTAGGCTGCATTGTCGTCAGCCTCCCATGTCGGACTCCATGAATCCTCTGCTTCAGCATGCCAGACCTTCTTCTGCTTGAGCCATCGTCCTGCTGGTCCTCGGAGAAGAGGGATCTCAGAGCTTGGCGGATAAGATGGAAGTGGGTGCTGTTCTTCGTCAGGGTCATCACGTGCTGTCGTTCCGCTTGCGAAAGGCATGAGGCCTTCAACAAACGGTACCCTCTCATCTCATCCTCAAAGAACCCATTCGATCCCATGCCATCCACTGGAGTATGCACAACTCCAGAAACACCTTGTTCTTCTGCTGCTGCTGCTGCTGCTGGCTCACCAACTTGCATTCCACGAACTCTGGCAGGCGGTGATCTTGACGGGCTTTGGGACCGATCGCGCTCAGCTCCTCCAACTCCTGTAAAACGAAGTTCAGCTTTAGCACGTTCAGCTTGCGCACGTTGTAGTGCCCTCTGAAGTTCCACGAAGAGCTCCTCCTCGCGGACCAGGAGTTGAGGAATGGTTTTCCCACTGGTGCGTCTCATCCCTGACCACTTCTCCAACCTGTGGAACGAGTCCGGGATCGGCAGCTTTGAAGTGGTGACTCCCTCAAGATTCCCAACAGCTTGTCCAAGCCGGCAGTGGAATCGAAGTCCTTCGGCTCCAAGTTTCGGACCACGGACTTGGCTGACCCCTGAAGGCGTTGCCAAATCTGAGGGGCAGCTATAGTCGCCTTTCGGACTCCTTCAGCAAAAGCTCGTACCACCGGCATGAGGTACAAAAGCTCTCGAAGCTGGCGGGATCTCCATCCCATGTGGGAACCGCATCGTTCCCCTCAGGCATCGGCAGCCACCGTCGCCCTCTTCCAAGAGGATGCCGAAGACACCCTCCAAGTTGAAGCTAGGTCCCACCAAGTGCTCCGCTGACCATGCACGAGGTCAAGGGAAGTGACAACTTAAGTCACAACGGCGGTGCGGTCAGCACCTTTTGACTGGGCAGCGTCGCTCGAGCCCCTCCCTGCGGGGTCACATGACAGTACGGAAAGGTTCACATGCTACACATGCATCCCGGTGTTTGCAATATGCGTTTCACAGCAAATGAGCCACGACCAGCTGCCCTTCGAAGGCATCCGTCCCTCATTGCCATGCTGTTTCGGTGTGAACGTGCGTTTTGGAGGCTTGTGGCTGGCCTCTGAAGGCCGGCTGTTGTATGTCGCCGGCGGCTCCAGTCCTTGCATGCTAGGCTTTTGAAAGCAACATGCAATCTGCGTTCTTCCGTGACCTCAGCTTCCCCTGCCACCCCGCGCCTTCACGATTCTCCCCCCAGCACGGCTCCAAAGCGAGCAAATGAGCCACGACGAGACGGCTCGTATATCGGGGCTCTCTGCATACATAAAATCGCATATTTTTATTCTGTCGCCATGCCCCCTTCCTTCTACTGCCATGCCACCCAAAAAAGGGGGGTCGGCGCCACCATGGCGGTAGCCCTACTAAAAAATGAATCGATATAAATTGAATATAGTCGAATAAAGTTGGATAGGTGTAAAGGATAGATAGGGTAAAGAGGTACCGAGTCTTGTTTGAGAAACAAGGGCATTTTTTTAGAAACAGGGGAAAATGACAAAAAGCGCATCTGCTGGCAGTCTGGTCTTGTCTTGTCTTGACCGTGCAGCATTGCACCAGACCTTGTAGTCGCTGGAAACACGGCCCTTCACCGACTCACCCCAATGTTGCCGTTTTGTCTCGTTCTCTTTCATGACCTTGGAGCATCTTGAGCATCGTGCCATCGAATGGTGAGGGAAAGATCTTGAAGTCTTGTGACAAAAATCCTGGGAGGGAAAGCCACTGACTCCCTGGCTGAAGAGCTATCTTTCTCTGCTTGAGCTGAGCTCCAAACAGCTTTAAACAAACCACCAGGGCCAGCATTGCCCTTGTCTTTCCTGCAATTCACCCCTACTCAATTCTCCGGCAGGTTGATCAAAGAAGGTCACAATCATTCATCATCAACCAATAACAGCAATTAAAGGAAACCACAACAGAAACAGTGATAGCAATGATAATTGATAATGGCCACAATAATTTGATTTATAGTCGCAATAGTAATTCATAGTAATTCGATCATCATCAAGGCCCCAGTCCTGTCCGCCTCTGCCTCAGATTGGTTCAGCATGGTTCAACATGGCTCCCCTTGTGTCAATCACATCGCCGATCTCTGCATGGCGTCGCAGCGTAGCGGAGTAGCTGAGTTCTGGACTTCTTCGGAGTCCTGCATCAATGCGATGGCTACGTGGAATGCACCCAGATGTTTCATATGTTTGTTTCGTATAATATGATATTTCAATAAATTTCATATGAAGTATGTTATGTTTTGTATATTCCATGTTATGTTTCCATATTTTTCCCATCTGTTCTCATCCTTTTTGTCCAAACGTCACTTTTTTGTAGCTTCCCTTCCCAACCCCCAGCCTTGCTCTTCTCCTAACCAAGAGATGTCAGGAATATTATGATTTCAACTCGCCAGGGATAACGTGCAGGAACAGCTCATCAAGTACCAGAAGCTGACATATTCATGGCTTCAAATTCAAGCAGCCGAGTTCAGCCTTTTCCTCCCTCTTTCTCCGTTTCTCTTCCTCTTTTCTTCTTCTTCTCTCCTGCAACTGCAGTACTCAATTCTTCAGTGTTCTTCGACGCGGCCATCCGAATCCTTGATCTTTTGGGGATCTTTTGGGGATGTCCTGCCACCAGCTGCCATCAGCTGCACCCGGTTGCCTCTTGTTTTTCTTCTTCTCTTTGGCGCTCTTCCCTGGCATGAACATCACAGCAGAGTCTCGTTGGTGCAGCACTTGCTTTGGACAGAGCTTTTGCACAGATCTTCCCCACTGCAACATCTAACTTTTTGCTGCGATCTAAAGTTGATCTCAACAAGATCAGAGCAACTTGGCTCTAAGCTTCATCTGCCAGGGATGCGGGGCATCTTACCGTGGCGCTTATGGAGTTCGGTCACAGGTCCGCGCTTTCGCAAACGCGTGGCGTCCGGACACAGATTGCTGCAGAGGTCAAATCAGCGGAAACACATCATGGCGCTGTCCAGAACAAGAAATACTTGGAATGAAAACAGCTCTCGGAGCACACAGAAAGTAGCGATGAAGATGTTCTAAGTGGTACTTACTTGGCCAAATAAATACGATGGTGTATCATACTGTATTCACAGATCAATGCAGATCGCACTCATCGTACAAATAAAGCCATCGGTCTCACACTGCCGCTCCGTACCTGAAGATTGCTTCAGGTCCACTTGCCATGACTTGCCCAGTGTTTGATAAATGGCTGTGGGTCTGTCTCTGTATTTCCCAGTAAAACATAGCAGTATAAACCATGGTAAAACTGTCAACCTGTGCAACCCTTTGCTCATCCTTGCAGCACGATCCTCCGTCCAAAAAGCTCTCGGGCGACCAACTTGTTTTGCTTGGAATCAGTCTGAATCTTTGGAAATTCTGCCAGATTCTGCCAGTCACACACTCTTAGTGTCCGAGTGACTTGGCAGCCATGAGTGAGTTCATCTTCCGCAGTTCGTCGCGAATGTCCGTGAGCAAGGGTGTCGTCAAGTCCCTCAGCTACTTGGTGTCCAGAGACCCTATCAAAAGATATCAAAAAATATCAAAAGATATCAAAAAGATACAAAGGCAATAAAAGGATATAAAAGGGCCAAATACGAGCCATGTCTGATCTCCGGCACAACAAGTCAGCAAGGTCGAAAATAATTGATCGTCCTGCAAACCACAGGCATCGTGTCTGTGCACCTGAGCCATCCTAAGCAATCCTGAGCACCCCACGCAGAAGCCTTCTCTGGAACCATGTGTTGTTGCTTGGGGAGCTCGCTCAGCATAGCACCTTTGGGTAGCTCTCCACCTCGGGGCTTGGATGACTTGGGTGATCTTGGATGATTTAGGGCGACTTAGGGGCCTTGGACAGACTTAGACGGACTTAGACGGACTTAGACGGACTTGGGAGTTCTCGGGCCGCAGCGCTACATGTCATCCCTGGGCGCTCGACGCTTGATGCTCCAAACGGCTTGTTTGAACCTGTTGCCATGGTGAAAAGTTATTACAAGTTATTACACAAGATCAAACAGCTATGAACAGCCAGGAACAGCTAGGTAGAAGTTGATAGAAACGTTTTAAGGAAACCCAACAAATAGTCTTGGTCCGCAGAGTGCAAAACTGTGAGGCTCAAAAGGAAGAAAAAAAACACCACGTTCACATGAGTCATCTGTGAAGGAATGAAATAAGTGATGATCTAACAGATCTAACCGAACTGCGCTGAGCTGCTCATGTGGATGCTTCAGTCCAATGATCTCCAGCTCGTGCTTTTCCATACCATCCTTGCTCATGCCTGGGACAGGAACTTTCTGCATCCTGTATCATCCTGTCGTGTTTGACCTCACTATGACCATCGTTTTTCTATCGCTGGCCAAATGCGAGTCAAAACATGTCAAAACAGATGCCATGTTGCCATGTTCAAGAGTTTCTTCAGTCTGTTCAAGTCTGTTCAAGAGTTTCAAATTCTGTCGGGCGGCCGCTACTTGCAGTGTCCACCGTGACCTACCAGGCCACGAAGTCCACGAGTGCAGCCACTTGTGGATACTTGTGGATACTTGTGGATACTTGTGGTCTTTTCATGTGGAGCCATGAGAATTGTCTGTGCACCTTGTGGAGGACATTTTCAATGAAACAGCAGCACGCTGTACCTGCAGGCTCCTGAAGGGTCTGAAGATCTTCACAAATCTCGGGCAAAGATTCAGCTGCGACCTGCGATCACCTGCGATCACCTGGGACATCCTCGAGTTTTGTAGTCCGAAATGACAGCTTTGTGGCAAATGAATGCAGTTTTGACAAAGCTTGGGAATTTCTGGACTTGGGATAGCGACAGATACTGTCAGTGTCTCCTGCACGTCACAGTCAGTGATTTTATCGTAAGGGACCTCAGCGAACATGGGAAAATACGATGGAAATTCACTGCATTCGTCTCAGTTTCTGATTCGCAAATGGAAAAGCACATAGGCAATCATATGAATCATAATGAAGCAATATCATAAGCATACTTCTTGATTCCTTGTAGATCTTGCAGTCTCATCTCAACTGACTTCCAAGTTGCTGTCTTCGCCTCCTTCCCCTTGTCTGTGAATGATAAGCCGCAGAGGGTCGGCCGGCGCGCATGCCTCAGTCCGACGTCCCTGGCTACCCGCATTGAGCCATCACACCAACGACTGAACAATGTGGGTAGCCCGTTCCAAAAAACGGCAACACCTCACGCTCAGCTTCGCACACGAACTTGATGCCGTCAACAGTGAGCGCAAGGTGACGGGATCGGGTATCCCACTCGATGTTCTGGTTCAGGAAACAGGGAGTGCAACTCGGCACGTGCAATCAGAAAAAACGATCAAACTTCCGAAACTTCAACGAAAACACACACATCATCACAGCGGATTGATGGTGCTGCGAAAGCTCCATCTGCCACTCTGTGACGCACTGTGACACACTGTGACACTCTGTGATACTCGTGATTCTGCTTGAGACTTTGGATGCCCGATTAACTTTGTTAACTTCCCATTTCGGCAGTGAAACCCAAAGGTCAAATCTCTCACAGAGTACGAGCACATTTCGGATTAAATCGCTCTGTGATGACAGGGGCATATAACAGGCTGCGGGAGGTCATTACATCATGCTACAGCAAATACTGATACAAATAGATACAGTACATGCTGGATCATACAAGCGCGTGATAGCACACGCATTTTGGTTGCCAAATGTTGGGAAAATGCCAAATTCACGACTCACTGGTGATGTTACAATAATTATTAATATATCGATTCTTTTGTGAAGCCAAGGCACCAAATAGAGGAGAGCCAGGCTGGTGGGATGAAGATGAACTGAGCCCATCTCAATTTTTTGTAGAAACCAATGATCTCCTGAAAGCGCTGGAAGCGAGCGGATCAAACTCGTCGCCCCTCGTCGCCCCTTGTCGCCCCACGTTGCGCCGCTTGGCCTCGTATTCGTAATCGAAGACTCCCAGCAGCCCGGGCTCACCTGATCAGTAGTGGTTTCCCCATGAAAACAATGGTCCTTTCAGCAAAGAAGTCGCGTCATGACCCCTGGCACTTCATGGTATCGTCATACCAGGTCTTTGCAATTTGCGACAGAACGTATTTACCTACTGAACTTTAAGTATTCTATACATTCTATACTAGGCTAGGTATACTATTCTTGTGTTGAGTTGTGCTCCACGTTCCAATCATTCCATTTTTTTCCACCTGATTTGGTCACCCTTCCCAGAAGTGCCTTCAAAGAAATCATCTTTGTATTCTGGAATCTTTGCCATGGCCTTGGCACAATTAAAATCAACAATGATCAAGTTCTCATCATTCCTCATCAGTGACAATCTCAGCTTCTCGCTAGTAGAGTAGTAAAGCAGGTTCTGCATTACCGCAAGTGTGAACAGCTGCGGGAGCGCGCACCATGTCCGTACTATGTCCTAGTGATGCCTGGCTATGATGCCATGTGAAATGGACACCATGGAACATGTGAAGTAACATAGATGACTCACAGATGGCACAACCTCTTGGCACCCTAAACTTCCAAACACCCCCAGAAGATCCCAGAAAATATCAGAAACGGCCAGAGCCACTCCCGCTTCCGTCGTTCATCTTCTTGGCGCTGCCGTGCTTCTGCCTGACACCAGATCTGCCATGCCCAGGGATGGACACGATCCACTCCATGCCAGGCGACTGCTGACGACTGGTGGCCATCCAAAAACGTGCCTCCTTACGCTCTTGGGCCTGACGCTCTGCTTCAGCGCGTCGGGCTGCGTCGGCCTTGGCCAATGTGGCAAGTACACCGCAAGGACAAGGATCAGCAAAGCCGACATAAGCAGACAGGGGCTGAGATGCTTTACAATCTCAAGACAATCTGATGTTGTTCTTTGCATTTCAACGTGCAAATTCCCGCTGTTCTCACACCCATCTTTGGCTTTCTCTAGCACCCCCTACCTGCTTGCCCTCCAAATCTTCTCAGGGCAGCACAGATTTTTGCAAGTTCTCTTGGCTAGCCTCAAGGCAAGTGCACTTCCAATTGATATCAATTGATCTAAGTCCCACTGTTTTTTCCCTGTTTTTCCCGGACTCATCTGAGTCCCAACGGTTGAGCATCCACCATACGATGACACGGAGCAATTTCCTGGCCTGTTCGATGACGAGCTTCTTTCTCTTATCCTCCATCACCTGACGGTAGAAAAGTGCAGCGTGCACCATCCGCGGAGAAAAAGAAACGAAACACATTTCCTGCGCAAGAGCCAAGTGAAGCCCGCATTTGGAGGAAAAGAACTTTGAAATATTGGCAACTGAAATACATAAAATGTAAGAAATCTTTTGTGAGATCTATATCTTTTGTCAGTCTCGGTCAATCTCGAGATTCGCAAGATTCGCAGAGCAAAGACTGAATCTTATTCTTGTCATATCTTGTCATATTATCTTGTCATCCATTTCGGCCATCAGAGCAGTCGGCCGCGCCTTGGCCGCTTGGACGGCCATCTTCCTTCCACCAGCCAGGAAGCTATCCAGATCCTGCGACCAGGAAGTGGAAGAAGTGGAAAAAAACTGACATCTGATGTGACTAAACCAATGTCCAACAATATCAAACAATAACAGCATCTCAGTTGAATGTATTTACAAACAATTGACATGTATTCCTTTCAACATCAATATGGACTCTATGGAATCTTTTCTGCTGTAAACTAAGCTGGTTTGAAACAGGTTTGAAACACAATTTAAAAACAGAAATGAACAGATTCTTCAGAGTCCTCTTCATCTTCTCTTGCCTGAACCACTGCACTGGTCATCGCCTTCACAGCATTTCCACCTGGCGCCACGTTGCCACGTTGCCACGTTGCCAGGTTGCCAGGTTGCCACGGCCCGGCTTCACATCGCGCCTTTGGAGATGGCCCTGGCTCGCGCAGCCTTGTGATACAATTCGGATATATTCTGATACAGCAAAATCAATAATTCATAATAAAACCAACGCATAAAACCATATAAAACCTACAACTCGTAATATAACATGTATAAAATGTGGACAGGGAATGCGTTCCTCCAAAACAGGTTTCCCAGTCACCCAATGTCTGCAGCTTTCACATTGCCACCACGACCCGACGGTCAAATTGGTCACCAAAGGGGATCCAAAATTCGTTAACTGTCGCTTTGCCAAGCGAAAAGCGCCGTCCGATTTTGGTTGGCACTTGAATTAAAAGATCTTACATTTGCCGCGCTTTGGCAGCTGGTTCTGATGCAAACTGCATCAAGAACTTCCCCTGACGGCACCGGGATTGGAATAGCACAAGAGTGCACAAGTTAGTCAAATACCATGATAACATGAAGCATGCTCTCATTTGACATGGATCTGTAAACACCCTGAACATCTCTAAACATTCCAAAAACATCAAAATTGTTCCCATCATCTCTTGTCCAATCTCGAACTCCGTGGGCGCTGGTCGCTCAAGGTGAGACGCTGCCGTGTCTTCAGACAACTTAAAAATTCTGCCAGACACCAGGCGGGTGCGGCATGGCATCTCATGGCTCCTTTTGTAAACCTGCGAATGCCATCACCGAAAGCCAATCTTAACAGACGGCTGAACAGACCTAAAGATCCTAAATTGATCGAAACTGCTCCCTCCAATCTCTCCTGTTAGCATCTGTTAGCAACTGCCATCCCAAAGATCCTTTCCAGTGGTCAACTTACATCTTGGATCGCCAAGTTTGCATGGCAATTTCTGAAAGGCCGTGGCTTCAGCATCAAGTAATCTTGGTGGCGGTCCAGCACCGCCTCACTCTAAAACTGGAGGTACAACGCGAGACAACACCTCAATGGAAAAGCTATGGAGTCGGTTGAGTCTTTTTCCCCAAAGTTGCAGATCCATTGGACAACACAAAGTGACGTCGATTGAAAGGTCGATCGAAAGCTACCAGGAATCATCCTCAGGGTCCCTGCAGCACTGGCATGCTCCAGATAGACTTCCATGCCCCGCAGCCGCTGATCCAGAGCACTCAAGTGCATTTCAAGATCTTAGTTTTCCATGTCATGTCAGGAGTGCGAAAAGTCAACCTTTGGGAAGTTCGAGAATGAAAATTGATGTGGTTTTCTTTGCCCCAGCAGCATCTTCTGTTTCAATTCAAATCAGAGCAGGCAAATCTGAAAGATTCTGAAAGGCTGTGACTGTACAGATTCACAGAGACACAACAAATGTTCCGTGCAACTTCCGGACTTCAGACTAATCATGACTCGTCATGACTTGTCATGACTTGTCATCCTTTGTATCTGAACTGAGCCGCTCTGATGCCGATGTTGCGTTTTCCCCTTCAAGTTGCGGAGGTGATCAGTCACCCTGGCGCTGTGTGACCCGAAGGTAGTGGGTAGAGCAGTGGGTGTGTCAATTTATAATTATAAATTATACATAATGTATATCATATTGTTCAGTAATGTTCATTACAAGAACGTGTAAAAGCAAACCATGGTTTTTGATGGTTGCCCTTTGCAGGCATTCGAATCCAAGGCCGCTCCCTAATGTTTTTGATCTTGCAGAGTCAAAACAAGAAAGGAAAGGAACGGAAGTTCGATCAATTCGTAGCAGCAGATCAATAAATACATGCTACAAATATTGGATGTCATGGCGCCAACATACACCAAAGAACAATTGCAATGCCATCCGTATTCCCATCATTTCGCATTACATCGGGTCGGGAAGTCACAGAATATCAAAATATCATTAAACAAAATAGGTAGGCCACCTGGCCCCAAAGGGGCCAGGTGGCCTAAGTACAAAAGCCCAATTCACCAAAGTAAACTTGTTTAAAATGAAATAGTTTTCGAACAAGTTAGAAAAATGCGCCAAATCTGGCTGTTTTGCCCAGTCCGCCTTGCATTTTGCGTGACCGCATTCTGTCGCACCGAGCTCAGTCGACCGGGAAGATCGCCTGGAATTTGAGGAGACCGCGTTCAACATGTTCCACAACATGTTCCATCTCCTTACCCACAAACGATTTATTTAAAAGAATAGGAATACGTGTGTAATCGTGTGTGTATATATTATATATATATAGTTATGTATATTACAATCGATATATCAACAGTTCTCTGTTTCTTGCTGTTTCCACCCGTTCCACCCGCAAGATGCTCAGAAAATCGCGACATCGGTGAGAAAATGCGAGCACGTCGTGTGAGATGTTTCGTTCTTTTCATGCTTTCTCAACAAAGGTCATCTTGCTGGTGTAAATTTCTGCAGTCTACTGAGGCTTGAGATGCCTCTGTTGGATTCTCTGAGGGAGAGGAAGTGGAGAAAGGAAGCACTATATAGACGAAGTGGCATAAAATATGACTGAAATGAATCACTGAATGACGACGTGAAAATCCATGACAGTGAACGAATCTGAATCGGTGAATCAATGAATATCCGATTGATGCCAATGCTGGAATATCAATCAGGCCAGCTAAGGGTCAGGCTGTCTTCAGGACACGCAGAGAATTTCTCGTCAAAATCCTGAGATGTTTTCGGAAACTCTGCCGGGGCAGGCAAGTTTTAAATTCCTTCATGCTTGTGGACCAAACGGAACCACTGGGGATTCTTGCTGGATGTTGTTTTCACTTCCCTCGCCTAGAAAGTCTATCATACTCCATTCATACTCTGTTCTCTCGATGCAGCCTACTGGACGCCCATCGTCAAGCGGCATCGCGGTGGCAGATCCAGAAGTAGTACTTCTGGGAATCCTTCATGGTGAAACTCACTCAGTGTCCCATCTCAAAGCAAAGGAATGCCAAATCTGAATGGTAGAGTCCCGAGTAGCAAGACCTGACTGGGAGCAGGTTCGCATGGCTAAAAATAATTCGCATTTCGGCATCATTGGCTGAAATCGCTTTGCTGTCCATATATCTTTCCCTGCTTGATGCTTCCTGATCCCTGTCTGGGATTATCTGGGCCTATCTGAGGGTTTGAAACACCCCAGAAACCATACGACATCGACATACGACATGTTTCAGACTGTTCCAGACTATCCTGTTCCACCTGTTCCACCTGTTCCACCTGTTCCACCTGTTCCACCTGTTCCACCTGTTCCACCTGCTACAAACGCATAACGCGCTCGACACTCGGGACACTCGGCGCTCTCCTCTTTGCTCCACGGCAGCTGCAGCAGCACGGAGTCGGCCAGCAAACTTCCTCACCAGTCGAAGCGTCAAAAAATGACCTGATCGATCTGATCGACTGATGTCAATCTGCATCAATCTTCCCCTGAAACTTTCCAACAAGTCAACACAAATCAAACAATCCCCTGTGACATTGAACAAATGCATTTAGTTTCTATAGATTTCTATAGCTGTTTATGGTTGTTTCATGTTGTTTCTCTAGCTGTTTCCAATAGATTCCAATAGCTCCTCCAAGAAGGGTGAAGCTGGCGACCCACGGATGCAGCTGTCGATACGAGATCAGCACCGCCCACCTGCAAATGCAGCGACACGACATGACGTCTGTATCGCATCTGCGTGGACGGGAAGATGTGGAGATTAGAGAATAGGAATGGACAGAGATTAGATTAGGTTGCATTAGTAATTCGCACCAATGAATACAGAAATTCTAAAAAATATTGTGCTGCAAACATCTACAAACTAGCAGAAAAAATTGTTTCTCTATCTCTCTCTCTCTCTCTCTGTCTCTCTGGTAGACCATGATATGGCCCCAGAAGAATCAGCCAAGGTGCGCGATGAGGGACAGGACCTTAGAACCGAACCCCGCAATTCTGTGCAGTCAGCCATTATCAAAGAGCCATGAAATGACATGCATATGTCATGCATATGTCATGCAGATGTCATGCATATGTCATGCATATGTCATGCATATGTCATGCATATGTCATGCAATGCAGCTATCAGATCCGCTTTCAGACCCAATTCAGATCCCAACGTAGATGCAACAACAGACTCTGCGGGGATGCTGAACCTTGCAGCAACCTGCAACAAATGTGCGACAGCCAACAACAACATGTTCACAACATCTTCACAACATCTTCACAACATGTTCCAACCAGCTACAAACGCAAGAGACAAACAGAAACATCTTGCCGATCTTGCAGAGTCTCACAACATGCGCTCCACTGGCGCTCCACCTGCTGGTGGCCAACTTGGCATCAGCAAGCAATTCAAGCAAATCGCAGCTCTCTCCTGGCATGGGGCACCCATCTGAGAAGACAAGAGATTCTGGACAATATTTGGGCAATATTTGGGCAATTGTAGGATCCTGGAAACATATCGATTCTACACAGAAACACTGATCCAAACAGACTGCTCCATGATTGCCATCTTGTGGCGAACCCGCTCCTGCAAGAACGAGATGTGAGCGGTTTCTTGTGCCTTATCGTAGGCTTCCTGGGGAACCGGGCAAAACTTGTGTCAGCTAAGATCATGGTGTCTGAAATCGTAGACTCTTCTCGTGGTGAACTCGTGAACTCGTTCTTGTCAACATGCTTCGTACAGTATCCGTGCTTCGACACCGATCGCTGAGGAAGCGCACACTGTGAACCGCAATGAAGAGATTGAGCAAACAAATGCAGAAAGCGATGACCTCAACTCAGGCACTACTTGCACTGCACTAAGACGCAGCGGGAGTGGAAACCAGGAGGTACATCAAACCGTGTTGGCCGAAATCCTGCAAAAGCACTACAGTCAAACCTCTTCTTCTGCGACCTTCTGCAACCATCGGCTATCATCTCATGCTACATAGTTCATTGGGGAACTCTACATGGTCCAAGGGATGAAGAATGATGAAGATCTTGTGTCCAGTGTAGTTTGCACCACCTCACACTTGTGGGGTTCTCAGAGATTCTCTGGTGTGTCGTGAGTGTCATATGTGTCATGCACAAGTGACACAAGTGACACAAGTGTCTTGTCCTGCCACTTCTGCCGAGGTTCAGCCAGGGAGAAAAGGACGAAAGTGATTGGTGATCCGAGCTCCTGAAAATCATGCAAAGATATGCAACGTTGGCAAAGTGGGATCACCATCCGTCCACACCGACACCCAACAGAAATATTACAGAAATCTCATCGTGGATTGTGACCCTCAGAATGCTTTGCAAGTCTCACGAAATGACACGTGCGATCCGCAAAGGGAAGGAAACTGCGAAGCAAATGTGAAGCAACTGGCAAACTGTGAAGAAATAGAAGAGATACATATTGATCTACACAGTTGTCCAGTTTCATCAACATTTTCATCAACACCGTAGTTTTTTTCGGTGGCTCGCCTCGTCGTTGTTGTAGAGTCCGATGATGACGCCTGCACCGTCCCCGTCGCCCAGCACCAAGAAGCGCAGCGTCGCCAGCAGGACCTCAGCCGAGGCCGAACGCCGAACCAAAGCTGGGAGATGCTGGGAGATTGCATGTAACACTTGTACAACACACCATCGTACTATAGATGTACTATAGAATACTATAGATTCCATACATTGCCCATGCATTATCATCAGAGTTCCATCATTCTGTCAGCTGTTAGTTGCAATCCCAAGCCTGATGTATCCTGTCCTTTTTTTGGAGTTGCAAAGGCGCTGTCTTAGTTGCGGTGACACTCCGAAACACCTTCAAAATAGACATCCACGTCATTCAAGGCGCATTGAACTGATCTTGGCTCTTCTCTGCCAATGTCAAGGCCGCAAAGGCATGCCAAAAGCCAGCAAAGATCAGACCAGTGACCAGCAGTATACCTGGTGGCTATGCCCATGTCTTTTTTTGTGGGATTTCGCGTGTTCCACTGATCTGTTGAACAAGATGGTGCCTGCATCAAAATGTGAAGACATAATTTGACGATCCTGGCCTCCCATCGGCACGCAAGAGGCCTCCATGGTGGATATCAAGAGAAGCTGAGAACCATGGGTGCATGATGGTGCATGGTGATTACGATGGATGGTGAATGACTAGTTGTGGTACTGGCGGAGTTTAGGTTCTAGAATCATGCAAAGCCACCATGCTTGACCAGCTGTCGGTACCAGGGAAAGAAAAAACTAGGAAACAAGAATAAAACTGATATAAGCTGACACGCCCAATGAAATTCTGTAGAAAATTCTAAGACATCTCACATCATCCAACCCAAATCCTGAAAACTGAGAGAGAAAAGGTTCCAAGACGTTCCAAGACGTTCCAAACCATTCCAGGCCTGCAAAACTGGGAGGATTTTCTCGCCGGCCCATGCGAAAGCTCGACATGTCCAGGTGAACATAACCCAACGACCCATGACCTCCGCTCAGATTCGGCGGGCCCATAGGCCCAACACCAAACCCCGGTAAGACATAGTAAGACGGTATCTGTCCTGTAAGGAAAACCTCTAGCTAAACTCTCAGGGAAAGAACATGAAGAAAACAGAGACCAAACACCAAACCAACAAAATCAAGGAGAACATCGCAAAGTTTGCGGTAAAATAAACGGGTCAAGACTGATTTGAGCATAATGTGAAATGAATTGAAATGATCAGACCGTGAACTCTTCTGTTTCAAAGCCAAGCTGCAGTGACCGCAAGCAAAACTGGCAAGCTCTCAATGTGCAAATTGTGCTGACTCCTAAGTTGTGGTGCCAAGACAGAGCTGCGAGCCATGTTCCCATCCTTCGGCCCAAAACATGATCCTGTAGGCCTTCAAAGGATACTTCTTGAGATAAGAAATTCAAACGAGACCTGGTGAACCAAACTTCCCGAAGCCGTGGGTGCTGCCCAGGCTCAAATGCATCACAGCGCATCCCAAGGCCTAAAGGGACACTGGTCTTAGAACATCTTGCACATCAAGGCAGCACATCTGGATAATGTCCAAATCATTGTGACTCTGATCAAAAACCTTCAAATGGTGCTGCAGACATGAAGTTCTTCCCTAGTTCTTCCCTTGATCCGTGTTTCCCCTCAAGAAATTTCTGGGAAACTTCTGAAACCAAGGCACTGCCGAACCGTAGTCACAAATGTTTTTGAACCTGGGCATGAAATCAGATCCACGAAGATCCAGATCATTCAACGCCATTCAAAGCAATGGACCCGAAGCAGAAGGAAATCATGGAAATCATGTGGAAATCATGGAATCTGCAGCCAGGTGTCTTGTAGAAGTAGGCCTCAGGAAGTTTCCTCAGCAGAAACCCTTTTGGAATTTTTGGGGGAATCCCTTGAGAATAGCCAGCATGGCCCACAATGGCCCACAATGGCCCACAATGGCCCACAATGGCCCACAATGGCCACTGGATGTGCCAAGTGACAGCACAAAGCAATGGCCAAGCGCTTCGAAGATCTGAGCGCCAGGAAAGAGAGGTGAAAGAAAGGCAGGCTGACAGGCTGAAAGCGCTAGTGAGAGGATAAAGGATGTGAAGGAATATGATCATTTGCCTCATCCTTGATCCATGTATTGACAATAATTGAGGGTGGGTCCTGTGCAGCAAACATCCTTTGCGAAGTTCAAGCTAGGTATTTGATTCACAAGTGAAGTCGGTGCCTGGATTCACTCCGTTTGCCTTTGGTACTGATAGGTACGCTCTGGGCCTCGTAAGAAAGTTCATGGTAGACTTGTGCCGCAATCAGACTCCAGCAGCCTGGTGACGACAAAGGCCCGGCTCAAAACATGGTTCCCCACACGGCATGATCTGCATGGCTACCATCATGGTTAAGTGTTTCAGAAACGGAGTTGGAGAACAGAAAGTTTCGAGACCGCTGGTATTGTGAGGAACTGTGCAGGCAAGGCTTCAAGTCTCCCGTCATGGCACCTCTTCTCGCCAAGGAATCCTTGGTGACAGGTGCAGGCCACACTATGGTCAAAGGATGTCAAAGGGTCATTGGTTGATCAGCCCGCTACGAAAGGGTTTGAGGATCCTTTTATTGTCTTGAAAATGTTGGAAGCATTTGAAAGCCTTATATTGTCGGTTGACTTCCATGAATCGACCAGCAGATATCAACCAAGTCTCTGGATCTTCAGGGATCCAAAGGCTCACGAAGCAGAACAACCTTGGTCGCGGGATTTTGCAGAATTTTTTTCACCCGTTTCCTTTCATTTCTCCGTTTGAAGACATTTCAAAGTTCAGCTCTAATATTAGGAACACACGCACACGCACACACACAAAATATGTATATATATACACCAAATTTCACGAGTTCCTGGGATTTTGGGAGTTTTAGGGAATAGTGGATATCAAGGTCAAGATGCAATATTTGGTGCAGTGTACGCGCACAAAGGTCACACGAAAAAAAATCAGCGTCATGATTTGCATGGGTTTGCACTGGATCAGCCTTCCATACACGGAATTGGCCCAATTAACCGTTCAGAAAAATGGAAACGGTCGGAAACGGTCAGAAACATTTGGAAACAGTCGGAAACATGATCAGGCCAAAATTTGTCCAACCCACATTTTTTAAAAAATAAGCGATGCCGCGCAACGCAGCTTTTTTTTGAAGGTCCAAAGGTATCCAAGGGGAAATAGTTGGAAACAGTCGGAGATCGCACCTTTGATCGGAAAAAACAATTTTTTACACAATTTTCAAACATGTTTCATCAACATATGCTACAACTAAATTATATATTATATTATATTATATTATATCATATTATATTATATTATATGTTGTTTTATTTAATTTTATTTGATAATTTTTGTTAAATTATATTGAATATTATATTTTTTATATTCTATGATATTATATTATATTATATCATATTATATTGTACTATATCATATTATATTGTATTATATCTTATTGTATTATATGAAATCTATATTCTATTAAATATGTATATATATATATATATATTCATTCTTATATGTACATTATATATTGAATATAT